>Ga0209700_105312_pt1 | contig 21868 bp, 12 predicted proteins | sample SiratroredBW_FD_187528 | JGI IMG/M metagenome (GOLD analysis project Ga0209700, IMG submission 187528) | Root nodule microbial communities of legume samples collected from California, USA - Siratro red BW (SPAdes) (version 2) | ecosystem: Host-associated > Plants > Roots > Nodule | place: USA... | reverse complement strand
GAAAAAGTCACGTTGAAATTCAAAGAAGAATCATTTTGAAGAACAAGAGATATGCTTTTACACTCTTATAATCATAGTGTGATCGTTTTATGTATTATGTTCATAATTTACTATAGAAATTTTTTTTAAAAAAAAAAGAAAAGCTTTCTCTCTTTGCTCGTTTCAACCATTTTCCCATGCATTTCCATTGTACCCCATTCTGGATTCACATGTCACCTTCACAGTCTTCATCTTTCAAATGTCAAACAAAAGTCACCACGCCACTACTGCACCATACCTCACCACCACTGTCTCCACCTTCCAATGCCCCCACCATGCTCTTTTCTTCCTTGCCACCTCACCGCCAAGCCACAATCGCCATGAACCTCTTTTCACCATAAAAATGCCATGAAAACAGCCCCTCCAAACAGCACCACGTTTCTATCTGAAAACAACACCTAAAGCCATCACCATGAACCTCTTTTCACCATAAGAATGCCATGAAAACAGACCCTCCAAACAACACCACATTTCCATCTGAAAACAACACCTAAAACCATCACCATAAACCTCTTTTCACCATAAAAATGCCATGAAAACAACCCCTCCAAACAACACCACGTTTCCATCCAAAAACAACACCTAAAACCATCACTATGAACCTCTTTTCACCATAAGAATGTCATGAAAACAACCCTTCCAAACAGCACCACATTTTCATATAAAAACAACACCTAAAACCATCACCATGAACCTCTTTTCACCATAAGAATGCCATGAAAACTACACCTAGAAACTACACCTTAAACCCATCCTAAAACAGCACCTAAAACCATCACCATGAATCTCTCTTCACCATAAAAATGCCATCAAAATTGCACCTTAAACCCATCCGAAAACAACACCTTGATAAGCATTGATTTTGTGCAGAACTTGTGATTGATTTTGTTAGTAATTAGGTTAATTTTGTTATTAATTCAGTTTAGATTTGATTTTATTTGATTTTATTATTGATTTTTCAATTTAATGCGTTTTATTGTGAAAAGAGAAAATTTGTTGAGAATTAGGTTAAATCTAAAAAGAGAAAGAGAAGAGAGGCGCCGAAATTAAGGAAAGGAGCAGAAGAAGAGCATAAGTGACTTTTCGCTTAAGCTAAAGACACAGCCTGGGCTAAAACTAACTTAAAGTCCATTATCCGCGAAACCCTAAATTGAAGATGTCAACGTTACTGAAGGCGTGATATACTAAATAACGGCCGCACCTTGACCTAATTGAAGGGGTGAAAGTTATAAAAGGAGGTTAGGGTCAAATGTGAGGGGCATCATCATCACTTTTCATTCCTCTCATTTGGGGATATCTCTTGGAGGTCGCCGTCATCAAGCTCCATTCTTTTCTTTTTCTTTTGTATTTTCATGGCTACCATGCGTAGCTAACTTCCTTTCTCTTGGGATTGAATGTAATTTCTCACTTCAAATGCACTCTTAATTCTATTTTTATATTATTGAATCCAAAAACCTTTGTTTTACGTTTTATTATATCTTGCTTTAATTTAGATTTCTCATTGTGACTGGAAAGCATTCTTTGGAATTGAAACTAAACGTAAATGTATTACATGTATAAGTTTAGGGATGGATTATAGTGTAATGACTGCTTATAGCAACTGATCTTAATGTTGATTAGGTTATTCTAGCGACTAGGAAGTAGAAGTTAGGTAATTTAGTTTATGAAATTCAATGATAAAGGAATCAGGTTGAAAAGGCTTTTATTTGCGCAAATTGGTAATTGGAAAAGATGATATTGAATTAGGTTAAAAGTGTATGTGAAGGAGAATATTACAATTCAATCCTAAGGCTTTTTATTATTATTAAACTCACATTTTTAATATTCATAGTTTTACAATTCTAAATTCATTCAATCATTTGTTTATTCGTTCATAATACAGTTTAGTATAATTCAATTTACAATTCCCGTTCCCTGTAGATACGATACTTTTCTTACTACTATATTACTTGTTGACTCAGTACACTTGTTGAAAATCCTTTAACACACCTCCATAGCCATTCCGTTCCCCTCTAAAACAACCCCTAAAAGCACCCAAAACAGCCTCTAAAACCCACCTAAAACAGCCCCTAAAACAACCCGTAAACTCACCCCAAAACAATCCCACCAACACTAAACCTTAACACCACAATGTTTCCACCATAATGTCATCCGCACCACCACCATGCACTTCCCTTTGCTGCCCATTCACGTTCATGGGCCAATTTCCACTTTGCATGCATGTGGGTCCCACTAGCTTTTAAGCTTTTCCAAAAGCTCATTCATATTCACGTACAATGTCAATCTTGCATGCAAATGTGCGTCCCATTTCCCCTTATTCTTAGCCAATATTCATATTTAGGTGCCATTCCAATGTGGGTCCCATTCTCGTTTATTTCTAGCCAACATTCATTTTTACGTGCCATGCCCATGTGGGCCCCGTTCTTTTTCTGTCCTTACCAATATTTCATTCACATTTGCCTAGCAAGTTCGCATGCAAGTAGGATTCCCATTTCCTTTAAATACTTCTCAAAAGTCCTTTACTTTTACATTCCAATATAAAGCTTTAGATATAATCTTTTTGAATATATTATTTTTCTTATAATGATGTTAGATATCAAAACACGCGTCATACGATATTAAATATTATTATTCTAAGGTTTTTTAAATATCAAATAACCATATGTGTCATACGATATTTAATATAAAATTTTGGAAATAAAACTTTGGGATACTATTTTTCTAATGATGGTAGATATTAAAAGACCGCACGCGTTATACGATATTTAATATTATTATTCTAAGATTTTTTTAAATATCAAATGACCGCATGCATCAAACGATATTTAATATAAAACTTGGGAAATAAACTTTGGGATATTATTTTTCTAATGGTGGTAGATATTAAATGATTGCACGCGTCATATGATATTTAGTATTATTATTTTAAGATTTTTTAAAATATCAAATGGGCGCATGCGTAATGCGATATTTAATATGAAACTTTAGAAATAAATCTTTTAATCAAATAAAAAAATTTACAAAAATGTCATAAATAAAAAATATCAACCCAACAAACAATTTTATTTAAAGAACTACGTATCCCTGATGGAGATACGTAGGAACAAGGTCAAACCTTGTCGGGCCCCTTCCAAAAATAAAAAACAATATTTTTGTTTGTTTTTATTTTTATTTTTGTAGGAAAATAAATATTTTAAAAATTACACTCATTTTATTTATTTAATTAAAGGTACTGTCTTAAGTTGGACGTTGTGGGGGTGCTAATACCTTCCCCACACGTAACCGACTCCCGAACCCAAAATTTAGTTTTCAAAGACTTGCCTTATTCTTGGTTTTCCCATAGTTTTCCTTAATAAACTATGCTCGCGACTCCTTTTTCCTAATTTTCAAATTATTTTAATTTATCTCTTTTGGATCACTGTTCCCATCGTCACCGAGATCGCGACATAAAGTAGGGTGAAAACCTAAACTTGCACGTTGGCAAAAATAAAAGGGAAACAAAATATTAGAACTTTAAACATGTTCACCCAATTTAGCACTCTTTCCAAGGCCACTTGCTTGGCTATATTTATGAAATATTCATTCCTTCCTATTGTTTAATTTTATGATTTATTTTATGATTGTATTCATTATTTTAACTTAATATTGTTTAATTTTTTTATTTGAAATTTAGTACTAATTATATATATTTTTCAGATTAATTACAATGGCATATCGTAGTAGACTTCCATCAAACATATCACTCTTACGCCTACAAAATAAACATGTCACGAAGGCTTTATTTGAAGGAAATGAACGACTCATACGTCCTTAAATACATGCGATTTGGGTAACTAAGCATCCAGACTTGATTGACCCACGTGTTAAAGCAATAATGGATATAACAGGTTTCGGACACCTGCTATCATTCACCGATATTCTGATAAATCATCATCTAGTAACAACACTAGTCGAGAGTTGGAGATCTGAGACCCACACTTTCCATCCTCTGCTTGGGGAAACTACTATCACATTGGAGGATGTGGCCTTAGAATTAGGTCTACCAATTGATGGGGAAGCTATTACTAGAGTCACGAGTGGTGAATTGGTCTTTGCCTGCCAATCCCTCCTCAGTGTCGCACCTCTGAAAAATGTGGTATTAGGAAATACCATCAAGTTGTCGTGGTTGAATAACACTTTCCAGCAACTTCCAAAGGATGCAACAAATGATGTTGTAGCTCAATACGCTCGAGCACATATTCTATCCTTAATTGGAAGTATGTTGATGTCAGACACATCAGTTAATAGAGTGCCTCTGATGTATTTATTGTTATTGGCTGGTCTAAACAATGCCTCTAATTTTAGTTGGGGTTCATCTGTTTTGGCATCTCTATATCGTGCTCTAGACCACGGAGTTGACTACAACTAAGAAAACATTGGTGGATGTACGCTTCTGCTCCAATGTTGGGCTTGGGACAGAATTAAATGTTTATCCCCATCGTTTCCCCCCTTATCCATAGAAGAAATTGCTGCTGGGATTGGTTATCCATTTGTAAAAGTTAACACTCATCGTACATAATCAATTCATCTCAACCTTCTCTTTTATTACTGTAAACATAACCCTAAAACCTTAAAAATTGTGTTTGATTTTTTATAGGTGGTCACGAGCAACATTACAAAGACAACACTGACCAAATAGTACCATGGCTATTATCAGGCGGACACTGGACAACTTAACACCATAGGAGGTATTTTCTTCACATTTATGAGGTACATATAATATTATCCAAAAGTATAAACTAATTTAGGTAGTATTTTTTGTAGTTCCTTTGGACTCCATGCAGAAAGCCTGATGTCGCTCCCCTCATTATTGGTGGCGTGTCTCCTATAAGTCGTGCAATGGTGCCTCTCATATGCTTCGCCACTGTCGAATTTCAGCAAGTTGATAGGGTCATGAGACAATTTGGGTTCCGTCAATCCATTCCAGTTGACCCATTAAATTTAAATGAGATGCACAAACAAGATATGAGGGGTACACTTTGGGTTCCGTCAATGCCATTAGCACTGGATAGCAATATGGAACGATCGCCATAATAGGCTCATTCAAGGAGTACACTTTAATGGCAATGGCCATTTGCGTGACGGCATGTCGTACATGCAGTGGTATATTAGCCACACTATCTGGTACCTTTTGCCTCAACAAGATGCACCCGAGGATGATGTAAGTTGACACGCCACAACATACCGATCATCAGCCTCCACATCAACATGTTGTCTCTTCTTCTTTCCGGCCATAATTTTCTACTCACACATTTGGTCAACCAAGTCACTATGGTGTTCCTCCACCTCGACCACCAACATACATTGACCATCATCAGCAAATGTCATTCCAATCTTAATGAACCAGGTTCCATCTGCATTTAACATGTTTTCATCGTAAATGCCCAGTTTTTCACCTTAGGCAAATATATTTGGAACGTTGTCATTCACTCCACCATCTGCATTCCATCCATCATCATCCTCACAATATTATCGGCCCACAATGCCTACACCCGAGCCATTGTACAACGATGATGATGATGATAATAATGACGACGAAGATGATGACCCTCATCCAGTACCATCCCCATCACACCATACCAGACCTAAAAGACAAAGAAGAAGACCTTATTGTGGTACGTCGACTCTATCTTTAACCTGCAAATAAATTCTCTAAAAACAAACTCTTCAATTCATTCACAACTGTAAAATTATATACAACATATATTTAATTATAATCAATCTTCCTAAAAAATAGTATAATACCTTTTATCTTTTTTCTAGTTTTATACAATTTAATAATAAAATAGTGTTCAATGTAAAGAGATCAATCTTCAATTTTTGTTTCATTCATATTAAATTTTTTAAATAACTTTTGGGATGTTTATTTTTTTAAAAAAGTAAAAAAGTTTTTGTAGTTTAATTGAGAAATAGGTAAAAAAATACTACTATTTTCAAATATTGACAGTGTGAAGGCTGCATCCATGTTGTCGTCTTCATGACTGTGAGTAATGATGGAGCAAGCCATATTTTATGCAACATTGTCACAACGAACTTCACACAATGCTATTCTACCTTATAATGATGGATCCGTTTCAAGTGCATGTTATGGAAGATTTACGAACATATTCAATATTGCTGGGAGAATCTGTAAAAAAAACAAATGTTAGTTGGCACAAAAATGGTTTACAACATCAGAGGGTGCTCCAAAAATAATGCATAATAAAATTATAACTAAAATCGTGTCATTATCACACAATGTCAGTATATTTTTTATCAACTAAAATCGTACCAAATTGGCACAATTTTTATGTAATTTTTTTGAACTGAAATTGTGCCACATCTTTCCAGTTTAAAAAAATTACACAAAAATTGTGTCACCTTAGCACGATTTTAATTAACACCATTTAATCTCCATCCATGTGGCACTATTAATCTGTTGTACATAAATCGTGCCACCATGGCACGATTTTTTCTTGTTAAATCACGCCAAATCGGCACGATTTATCCATTTGTGGTATTTAAATTTTTTTTGTCCATTCTGGGAATTTCATAACTGAATTGCACCATTTTGAAAAAAATAAAACCCTAAAACTAAACACAATCTCAAATGAATTAAATTTTTAATAAACTAATTAGAGAAAATTAATTATAACGGTATTAGAGGCACACCATTTACCAATTGTTGAAATAAAAATTCTTTTTTGCCCAAAATTTTCAAAAATTGAATAATTAAATGGAAATTTTGTCCCATTTTTTCTATTAAGTAACACAAGATTTTATTTTACCAACTATTCTAATTAACTCTTTTTGTTATATCTTAATTAAAATAATTAATGAAATGTAAATAGCAAGAAATATATATCAACCAAGTAAAAATTAATAGATTAAATAATTAAATATATTTATTACAAAGTGCCTAAAAAATAAGAATGATACTATCTTATCTAAACAATGATTAGATTAAAACCGTTTTCTTATGAGAATGCAAATTATTGAATTTTATTTTATAATAAACTTATCAAATTGAATTGTTAGAACAAATAAAATTGGAAAGAGACAAAATTATACGTTAAGAATTCTGTTAGGCTTTTGTATGATTGAAATGAACCACGTAAGAAAAGATGTATAGTTGTTGAGACTCACCATGTACCTCTGACAAAAAATGGTAACCATACGTATGTATCTATGTAAAGTGGTGAAAAGTCAAAATATGACCTTAAATAACCAAATGAAAACAAAGGAAACGGTTCTCATTTACTTGAATTGATTTTATCCTAAAAACTGGAACTTGATTTCCACATTTTTTGGAATCCATCTAAAACGACACCTCATGTTCCAAATCACCCACTTTTTTCTCACTGCCTCATTGGGAGATTAACCTTGTCGTTTTTGCATGGCTTCACCATCCTTCCCTCCTCCTCTGTTCATCTCTTTGCCCTTCTTGTAGGCTCTGCTCCCTACCCAGGGCAGGGGTCCTTCAATGTCATTTGGGGGGCCCTCGTCCTTTAGTTTTGCTACTCCTTATTCATTAATTCATTAATTTAACCCTATTATTCATGCGTGTATGTATATGTAATCGAGAGAGATTTTTTTGTCATTGTCTCTGGCTCAAAGTAATTTTGTTTAGAAGGTTTTTGTCAAATCTTCCACTACAATTTCTTCCAGGGTGATTATTTCGGATACACATCGTGAAAGGTTAGAAGCATGAATTGCTTCCCTTGTTGTGGCCCTAAGAAAAGCCAAAGCAAGAGGGAGCATGATTCTCCACCACCCGAACCTGTAGCAGTAAAAGCACCAGGTAATTTATGCGTGCATGCAGTGGATATATTTTTTGCTTGAATTATAATTAGTTGGTTCTTTGGTGTTCGTTTGATCAAGGTAAAGATGGATCGATTTGATAATTAAACAGAGATGAAGGTTAATTTAAAAATCATAAGAATGAGTAAGGTTGGCAGAATGTATTAGTAGAGATTTTATTCGTGAATTAAACATTGTGGTACGTGGTTCCATTGGCATGCAGAAATGAAAAAACAAAAACCCGACGAGCAGCAATTCACAGTTGACCCTGAAAATATTAAGGTAAAGGCTTTCACGTTCCGTGAGCTAGCAACAGCAACAAAGAATTTCCGACAGGATTGCCTCTTGGATGAAGGATGTTTCGGCAGACTATACAAAGGAATAATTCCTGCCACCGGCCAGGTCATAAGCCTTATACTTCTTTCTTTTTTCTGTGAACTGCAAAAGGGTTTCTCTATAATTTCTGGATGAAAATCTGGTCAAAAGGGTTTCTCAAAAACGTTTCCTTTTTGTTTTCTTTGGATCGATCCCTCCAGGTCGTGGCCGTGAAGCAACTCGACCGAAATGGGATCGGTAAGGAATTTCTGTGTGATATTGCGGAGCTAAGTATGTTGCAGCATGAAAATCTGGTCAATCTCATTGGTTATTGTGCCGATGGTGATCAACGTCTTTTGGTTTACGAGTTGTTTTCTGGGCGCACTCTAGAAAACCGTCTCTTTGGTAAATTACCCTTTTCATTCTTTAAATGGTATCTTTGATAAGATTCTTTAAATGTATATTGGTTTTGTGAGTTAGTAGCTTGAATCTAAAATATATAGCACTTTGTGTTGTGTGGCAGAGCATAAAGCGGATGAAGGACCATTAAGCTGGTATGACAGAATGAAAATAGTTGCGGGTGCTTCTAAAGGGCTAGAGTACTTGCATGAGCGTGCGGACCCCCCAGTTATATTCAGGGACATGAAAGCGTCGAGCATCTTGGTGGACAACGATTTCAATGCTAAACTACGTGATGTTGGAATGGCCAAGCTTTCTGGTGCAGACAAGATGAACAATGGGCCTCCAAGACTTATGGGTACCTATGGTTACTGCGCTCCGGAGTACGTAAGAGCAGGTCAAGTCACCATGAAATCAGACGTCTACAGTTTCGGAGTTATCTTGCTAGAGCTCATTACTGGACGAAGAGCCATTGACACCACAAGACCAAACGAAGAGCAAAATCTGGTTTCATGGGCAACACCCTTATTCAGAGACCCCAAGAGATATCCAGACATGGCAGATCCGCTTCTTAATAAGAATTTCCCACCGAAAGATCTGAATCAAGTTGTTGCAATAGCATCCATGTGCTTACAGGAGGAAGCAGAAGCTCGTCCTTTGATCAGTGACGTTGTAACTGCTCTCAGTTTTCTTTCCGCTGCTCCTGTTTCTGCACCCCCTGTTGCTGCACCCCGAAAGAGTGAAAGCGAAAGCGAAAGTGAAGCAGTGTCTAGAAAGGGGAGCCGTAGATCATCAGTAGATAGCCATCATGGTTCTGATGGTCAACTTCCGCCAGCGGTTTCCTCTAAACCTAGCCGCAAAAGCAGCAGCAGATCAAGGAAGGAAATAACCACTTCAGATTCAGAAGATGGAAGCCTTTCTTCCAGCAGTGGGAAATCGCACGGTGATTTAAGCCGCAAGAGCAGCAAAAAACCTTCACTGAAAGTGTTAAGCCACAAGATAAGCGAAAAATCTTCTGAGGAAGATTTGAGTCGGAAGAGCAGCAGAAAATCTTCACTGAAAGTGTTGAGCCAGAAGATAAGCGAAAAATCTTCTGATGAAGATTTGAGTCGGAACAGCAGCAAAAAAACTTCACTGAAAGTGTTAAGCCAGAAGATAAGCGAAAACTCTTCTGAGGAAGATTTAAGCCGGAAGAGCAGCAAAAAGTCCTCCACCAAAGATTTAAGTCTGAAGAAGAGCAGCAGAAAATCTTCCATCAGAGATTTGAGCCACAAGAGCAGTAAAAAATCTTCCAGCAGAGTTTCGAGCCACAAGAGTTATATAGAATCAGAGGATGGAAGCATTTCCTCATGCTGCCGTAGCAGCAGTGTGGCATCAGATGATGAAAGGTCTGTGTCAGAGTGTAGCAGCAGGAGGCTATCACAAGGGAGTGTTCACTCTGACTCCAATAACAACAGCAGAAGGACAGAGGATGAGATATTAGACCGTGCAAGCACCATGGAATCTGATGTTGGAAGTGGTCACCCTTTTGACCGAACTAGCAGCAGTGGATCAAGCGTTTATTCTCGATAAAAAAAATTGTCAACCTTGGTTACCGCTTGTGATCATGATGGACAGCCATGCATGTTCTTTAATACGTTGCTTTCTATTTTTGTGCCGCAGTCTGGTTGTTTACACAACCGTTCGTTTGAGCTATATATACAAGATGATATGTGGGTTTCTTTAATTTTTAAAACTGATTCTTCAAAATCTTAACATTTATCTTTGTTCAGTAGGCCTATATTTATTGTTTGTCTACCTTTGGTTCGACAACTAGATAGTGAAGACATCATGAATGTCCCTTCGGCAACTGTTGCTTGCTGCTAGTCGAAGTGTGATCCCTGCTTCTTTTATATCTAAATAACTTTAACTTATAGACCCGTGTTGTAATAATGGGTGCGTTACAATTGGTGCTATCTAAACCACCCTTCTGTGTTCCTACCGAAGGGAGTATATTCATTGTGTCACAGGACACAGTAAAAAAAAAAAAACAGCATGAATAGATGGGAATGGATTTTTCTTTCTTTTACTGAAAAGAGAACAGATTATTGACACGTACGAGTGATGAAATTTGACAAGGTTTCCAAAATAGAGTTGCAACTTGCTATTTTGTTCAAGCTAGAGGGAGGTGTACTAATCCACTGCCCAGTATTATAATTAACTCACTAATCATTAGCTCATCGGATAACATGTTTTAGCTACTAGACATACTCAAAATCGAAAATCCAATGCATTATAGATGGTCATGGATTTCAGATCAAAGATCGTGCAGCCTCATAAAACCCTTTGAGCTAGTGAGTATATAAGTTATACCCTTTTATGACAAGAGTTGTTTCATGACGAGACATGCAACTTTGGTTGTTAAATATCATCCTGGAAGGCTATTGGCTCCACGTCTTGTTGCTTCACGCTGCGAAATGAATAAAATTGTAGCATTGCTGAATGCATTTATTGTAGCCAAGCCCTTTTGCAACTAAGCAAAATGTTTGAGAGGATCGAAACTCAAAAGGCTTACTGTGAGCTAATTGGAGTGAGCAATAAATTAGTTTTTGTGAGGAGTGATGACATATCATCCAGCCACCTTAGTCACATAAGTCATAGAGCTAGAGACTTTCAGAAGTTGTACGAGACTTTTGAACTTGTTTAAGTCTCTTTTTTCCAACCTGTCTTTTGATCCGACTTCAATATTGAAAATACCACTTTAGAGAAATGAAACATAGAAAAGAAAAACTTTATTTGTAAATTTTACTTAGGAAATAATTTGGACGTCAAATATGTTCTTCAACAGATTTTGCTTCCTATAACTCTACATGATTTTTTCTTTCATTCGATTGATCTGCGTTAAACCTTTGCTTTTTAGATTTCAAAGAAATAATTACCACCTGCACCAGTCTTAATATTTTTTTATATTTTCTGGTTAAACTCATCAAATACAATATAGACGGATTCTTCAATTGTTATAATCCTCTTATTATAAGTTCCATATGCACGACTATGAGCAGAACATAAGAAAATCTCTTCATTTGCCTTTGAGTCAAAATTGTCCTAGTTTTCTTTTTCATTATTTAAAATGAAGCATTAGCAACCAAAAGCTTTAAAATGAAAAATATTAGGCTTTCTACCCTTAAATAGTTCGTAGGGGTTTTCTTTAAAATTGACCTAATTAGAATAGGTTGTGTTCGGTCTGTCTGCCCAAAAATATTTTGGAAGATGATACGGAATTCCCTCAAGCTGGAGGTGCAATGCAGAAGACTTGTAAGATTGTTTCACTCAAGCTTCAAAGAGGAGCTCTTGGATGAATTACTGAAGGGGTTCTTGATTAATTATTGGATAATGTGATTTTACGAAAATCTCAGAAATGAAAACTATTGAAGAAAATACAAGGAACAAAGATAATCCTAAGAATTAGAACAACACTTGTGCCACCTAAATCCATGAGATAAGCAAGATGGTGTGATTCACCACTTGTGACCTAGCCCACAAGGTAAGAATCAATGTTAGGAATTAGGAAGAACCTTGTACTACTCAAATATATGAGATAAGCAAAATGGTGAATCGCCACTTATGACCTAGCTCATAAGATAAAAGTAAAGAAACCCAAGAGAGTAACTCTCTGTTTCCCTTTGATGAACCCCGATGTGTCACTAAGAGATAAGCTATGAAGCATCACTCTAGGATAAGCAAAGGAGAACACCACTTCAGGTATGACACACTCAAGAATTTCAAAAATTTCTATTCATAATTCCAAATCTATCAAAATGAGTACAATATGTATCTTTATATACAACTCATGGTGAGAAATGAATAGACAAACTCATTCCTTCCTTATTTTTATTTCCAAATTAAACATAGAAAAATAAAAAAAATACATTTATTTTTCAGATCACATCATCTCCCCTCTATTTTTTTCTCTACACTGTAAAAAAATCTAGATTCATCGATAGATATATTTAGTCTATCAGTAACTACCAACAAAATTATTCCTCGATAAATATTATCGTTGGTAAATTAAAGAATATTTTTTATTGTAAAATTTAATATTATTATATTATTATCATTTTCACCTCTATTATTAAAGATATGTCATTTATACCATCACTAGACATATGTCATTTTTACTTCTATTATTAGACTTGAATCCAAAACATCTCAACAGTTTGACAGAATCCATAACTATCATACCAAAGTAATTTTTCTATTATGTTATGATTATTATTATACTTATTATTACAATTATAATAATAATTAATATTATTAGTATTAGTATTATTAATATTAATATTGTTATACTGTTATTACTATTATTGTATTTATATTATAATTCTATTATTATATTAATATTATAATATTACTGTAATTAATATTATTATTATTAGTTTACTATTATTATTACTCTAATTATTATTATTATTATTACAATAATAATTATTATTATCATCCGTATTATTAATATTATTATTAATAGTATTCTTAATATTTGTATTATTATTATTATTTTAGTAATTGTTATTAATATTAGTATTATTATTATTAATTTATTATTACTATTGCTACTATAATTATAATTATTATGATTATAATAATAATATTATTATTTTAGTTATTATTACTATTATTATTATTATTATTATTATTATTATTAGTATTAGTATTATTAGTATTATTATTATTGTTATTATTATTAATATTATTATTATTATTATTATTATTATTATTATTATTTATTATCCTTATCAACAGATTAAATTCCTCGTTAAATTGATAAGCGACGATAAATTGACAATTAATTTATTGACGGATAATTTTTTGGTAATTTTGTTCTTTGGTAAATCCATCAATAAATTTACCGCAGAAATTTTCATCATTAAAATTTGACAATAATGACATTTTACTTACAAAATTTTATCTGTCGGTAATAATAATTTTTCTTACAGTGCTACGAGAGTGATCATCTTCACTTCTTTCGTGGTTTCTCCTAGGTCGCCTTGAACTATTCCCATAGTCAGATCAATCATTTTGAATATTGGCTAATTTCTCATCTTGCCTATCCATTTTTTTCCACATACACCACATTTAATTTCTCAAATTGTTGTTGCATTGCTTTAAGAGTAAAATCAAGGTTTGATGAGTCTCAAGAATTTACCTCTCTATTTGTCATTTATAGAACCTATAATGAAAATGTAAGTAATAAAAAACATTCATCATTGTTCCTTACGTGTTTACACTCAAGGATAGCACTTTACACTTGTATTTGCTCTTTGTTTTATTCTTTTTTTTTGCTTTGTCTATTATAATAAAATTTCATAACACTCATGGGCTTTTTTTTTCAACCCTCTATATAAGCTCTTAAAAGTTCTTACAACTAAGTCCAGAGGATCACCAAGCATAATGATGCAATACCTTTTGGAACAAGGGTTTTAACTTAAAAATACAGAAACATTCTCCACAAATAGAGAATACGGATTTTTTTTCTTCTTCTCTAAAACAGAAACACAAAATGGTATAGTACTTCTTCTCTTTTGTTTTTTTTTTTCTGTTTTTCTTTTTTTCTCTATTTTTTGTACGATTTTTTTCTTTTTTTTTAAAAAAACAAACTGAACAAATGATATAAAGATTTCAGAATATGATAACTAGTAAAACTCCGACTGCTAGGAGCAAAACTCTAATTATCAAATGATGGGAACTCTGTTAGGATTAAACTTAAGAACCCCAACAAAGAGTATTTGAACGTCCCAATATCCCTAGTATTCAAATTTAGGATGATCTACTTAGAACCCTTACGTTGTAGAACATAACAAAGACCCTAGAGTATGAAAAAATGCCATAAGGTTGATTATTTCTTGATAAGTTTGCAAGTCTAATAAAAAACTCAAACCAGAAACTCTGACTTCTGAAATTTTTAGCATAAAAATTTATATTTCTAATTCAATGCCTTGTTTACATGTGTATTGCTAACTTAAATAGACTTTTGTTAGCTTCTAAAAGCTTACATGACTCCTCATTAGCCTATAAGTCTTATAATTTAATGCAACAACAACATTTTGGTATAATTTCAGATGACTAATTAATTACATGAAAATGGGAATACCAAAAACACAATTTACTAACTATGACTACTCTAAGTCCTATGGAAAAGTAATCAAAATACATAACGTAAAGTTTAAAATTTGTCCAATAATGAGTGACTCTTAAGCATTTAATCTTAGTCCAAAATACCCTATTTAGACTTAAATTAAATTTAGTGACACATGACATATGGACCCCACACTTCAATTGAATTGTTTCTGACCCAAAACTCCTTTACTTAATCCTTCATCAGCCTATATTAAATTAAGAAAGAAATCAAGTTTAAAGTCAGTCTTCAAATTTGTTTGCCTAGCCTACATGTCTTGAACCAACCCACTTAATGCCTCCTTCAGCTTTCTGGCCTTTGACCTTGTAATTGGTCCAGTTGGAATTTGCAAAGGGTCATTTAGATTGCTTGGATTTACATGTTCTTGAGTCTAATTAAACTTAAGCTCTTGGTTCTCATTAGATTTAATGTACGAAATTACAAAATTAGAGTCAAAGAGTTTATATTTGTATGTGAGTAGAGCTTTAATATGATGAAATTGAATTATGTGAATGTGTGAAACTAGATGTTTATAGTATGTTCAAAGAGATTAAAGTATGATTGTGATTGTTTATGCCTTTGTTGAGATAGATAATATAATTCTTATTATTTTTCCTTTTTCTAGCTTGTCTGTTTGTATTATATGTTGTTTTGTTTTGTTTTAGAATTATGTGATGATTATATATTATATATAAATAGATGATTTCACAGGTAATAAAGCTCTTCAAAAAGCATGATGGATGAAAAGTTGTGGTTAACAATATTTAAATACTTTTAAATACTAATATGTATAGTGAGAGATTTCTATAAAAGAGATATGTTTTGTAATATTCTATATATATGCTATTCATGTTTATCTCTTTACTTAAAATAATCATGGAATCACTTAATCTAATAACTCTTACTTTATTGTACCCAATTTTTTCCTTTTTCAATAAATACCATGATGTTTGACTAAAGTGATTTTATCAAGCATGTGTTTGTGTTTAATTAGAATGGTAAATGTTTTAAAAGGTTCTAGTATCTAAATTTGTTTATGGGTCATAAGTGTGTAGTTATCTGGATTAATGCTAAATAAAGAATGAAGATATGGACAAAAGCATTATTTTGGTGCAATTTCATTTCTTAATTATAATAATAGATAATTATTTTTTTATCAAAATGGATAAATCATATTTCCATATTATAATTTCAAGAGTTAAAATCCTATTTACGTGAAACACGATTTTTTGTAAGAAAAAAATAGAGTTAATAGAATAGAAATCGTGACAACATGACACACTTTTATGACTCAAATTAACTAATTCTAAGACATGGGTGCATTATAAAATAATTAATTTAGTGCATTAATTTCTATTCTCACAGTGAAATAATTAATTATTTAATTAGGTATATTAATTATCACACATGTATGAATGTATTAGTTTGGTATTCTCCTGATATTAATTAATTAGTTGCATTAACTATATGCATGCACTAGTGCATTATTTCTGTATTCTCATGAGTGAAATAATTAATTAATTAGGTACATTAACTATCATGCTAGTGGAATAATTAATTGATTTTGTGTATTAACCATTGAAATAGTGTCACTTGGGCAAAATTTCAATTATATTTCTTTTCATTAAAATCGTGTCATGTTGACATAATTTCAACTATATTTTCTTCATTGAAATAGTGTTATGTTGACACCATTTCTTCTCTTCTTTTGTACCTATTAACATGGTATCCTCATCATACAACTTCTTTACATGAAAGCATGTCATCGTAACACAATTTACTCATTTTCATAAATATAAAATATTACTCATTATAATAAATATAAAAAAGTTACACTAAAACTTATTTTTGTAAATAAAAAAATTACCCATTATAATAAATATAAAAAGAAATTACACAAAAATGGTACTTTCTCCAATGATATGACTATATTATTTACAATTTCTTGCTTAATAATTATTAGTTATAAATTGTGAAAGAATAGTTGTTTAAGTTATCAAATGCCAAAATGATTATCTCTAATGGTAGGTAATTGCTTCTTGCATCCCTTGCTTCATGCACTCCATCATATTTTTAAAATACTAAAACTATCCTTGAGGTGTAAAAATGGCTTGGGAAATTGATATTCCGAAATGAATATTGGAAGGTATAAAAATGTCTTTCGGATTTGATTTTTTGAAATAAATTTTGGGGTGGAACAAATAGTTTCAAAATTTTTTTCCGAGAGTTCAATGTAAGTTTCGGAAAACGTTTTTCAGAAAATATTTTCCGAAAATCTTTTTCGTAAATATCTTTTGAAAAAAAAATCAAAAGTCAATTTTATATTCTGAAAAGTATTTTCTGAAAATCATTTTTGAATTTTAAAAAACATTTTCTAGAAGTGAAAAATCCAAAAAAATGTTTTTTCGTAAACATTTTTTGAAATTCATTTTTCGTAAGCCATTTCCGAAAATCGATTCTAAAAACGCCTTCATACAAAATCAAAATGTTCAAACCAAAATCCATTCGCCTTCAATCACCAATAGCACCACTCGCCGGAGAACTCTGCACTGTACCATCATGGACGGTTCACCACACAACTTAAAAGAGTCCAACGACCACTTCTCCTTTCTTTCAATAATCTATGAAGGGCAATGATGGTATTTCCTGAAGTGCAAGAAATTGCCCTAATGGTAAGATCCACAAAATGTATAAAGTAAAATCCACAAGCAAACACTTGATTTTCTCCTGATAAGAAAAAGAAAAACTTACTTTCTTCCAAGAATTGAAAGTTACCATACAAGGTGTAATTGACCTGACGAATCTGTGTAAAATGGACGAGATCAGGCATTCCCTCAATGAAATCATATCAATGGTCTCTTCGTGGGCCCCTTTAAAAAAGTTTGCTAACTTTTATTATTATTTGCCAGATAAACTGATAAACACATACATGGCAAGGCAAATTTAAGTGCAATAAGTGAGGAGAAGACAGAGTGAACAGTGACAGTTTGGCAGCAACATTCAAATTCCAAGCTTTTTCAGTCATACTTCTGTACAGTTACACACGCTTTTCTGCAAACACTTGCTCTTTCACTAAACCGGTTCTTCTAGCCATTAGGTAGGAACGTGAAAAGGAATAAGAACGCCATGGAGGGTCCCTATCTCATACCTGTACCTCCCTGCTTCCTCATTCAATTGCCCCTTCACTCAACATCAACTACCACACTTTGCAGAAGCAAAAGCAACAACAACTAACATAGCATAACAACTACAACCATATTATTACTAATACTATTACTGCCTGTGACGTCTCTCTGTGTTGAAACTGATTAGTGGTAAAAAAAATGGTCTGTGACGGCAGTGCCCTGGCAGGCCCTTTATTACATAGACATGGTTATGATCAGTGGCACCCTTCATTCTCTGTCACAATCATAATTCAGCCGTGTAAAAAGGCTTTTACCACTCCACTCCTCCCCTTCACCTCACTTTTCAGGCACCAAACTGTCTGAGGTTTTATTAGGAAACACCCCTTCCCCACTTTCTCTAAACTTTTTGCTCCCAACTTTCCTTCTGCCTTCGGTTTTATACACCTCTACAAAATGGATGTAAGCTTCTTTGTACCCTTCCTTTTTAGTCACTACTTATGGTTATAACTAATGATTGGTTTTTCATGGTGATAGGAATGGAAGAGAGACGCACACATTCCGGAGTTTGGGAACTGGGATTTCAACAATGAGTTCCCAATCACTCGCTATTTCGAGTGTGCAACACAGCCGCGTCTGCCTCGTTACACTTCTTCCTCCGCTGAAACTCGTCTCCACAACAGACCTCGCCTCCTTCGAAATAATAGCAAACAGGTTCCCTTAATTACTTCCTCAAATTTATGCATGATGATACGGAGGTGTTGTCATGATGTGGCTTTTGAAAACACATGGGATTCGTTTGTATTTTTGCTTTATGGCCAAACCATGAAACCGGTTTCTGAGGCTGTTTGACTCAATTTGTGACTGTGGGCGCAGGATACGAGAAACAAGGGAAGGAGATGCCCGCATGGTAATGCTCACAAAGGAAATGTGCTCGTCGTACGGGAACAGTCAAGGAAGCCAAATAGAAGAAGGAAGCATATGCAGGTGCAAAAAGACGACACTGTTCCACGAACTCCCAAACCCGTTGACGAAGATCTCTATAAGATCCCTCCCGAACTCCTCCACACTTCCAACAAACGGGTGCCTCATTTTTCTTATTTATTTTAATGCCATGTTTTTGTTATATTATTATATATCCTAACTCATTTTGAACCAAAGTTTTCTTGACTTAATTTATTGTGGTTTTGTAGAAGAAAATTATGGGGTTCATTTCCAGGTGTCTTGTACTGCTTGCTTGTCATGAGCATTGCTAAGCTGGAATTCCTATGAATCTCTAACGCTGTGATTCGAAGTGGAGTTTTTTAAGAGGGAACAGAGAATGCGTTTCAATAATGGTGACAGCGACGCCTGTAGGTTTCTTATATGGGATTAAGATGTGAATGTATTTTGGTTTTCTCAGTTTATCTTTTGAATGGACTTATAATATATAGTTTCCTAATTCATTGAAGTGAGATTAGGATGATTCTAATACCTGTTGTAAGTGCAGTGAATGTCAGAGTGTCTAACGCTAATTATAATACTAACAGTGGTGTCGTACCACTTTTTTGTTGGAATGATGGTCTTGGTTGGCACTTTTGTGGGAATTATTCATTCATGCATTAACTATCCATTGTCACTTTCAACAAGCACACATCTTTCCTTAGCCATGACAACATAGTGAACCATGGAACTAAGTGGGCAATGGTGAACCACATTATCCATCGATTAGATTAATCTAGTTACTGTAGTTCAGTTCGCACCAGGCTTTTCGACTCCTTCCCACCAAACTTTCTTGCCACACTGTCAGAAATCACTTCCCACATTTATAGTTGTGTTTTTCTCTTTCTTTTCTCATATCTTGTCTAACTCCCTTCACCGGAGAAGCGTCCGAGTCCATCCATCATCATAACTATGCTTCGGTCTCCGTCATTGATGGTGACTAACAACACTACACTCCTCCACAAGGTCTTCAATGTGCTACTGTGAACCTCAACCTACATATGGATCCTACATCAAGAAAATCATCGGGTGCTGCTTCAACATTCTAGAAGCCTGCATAGTACCAAACTCGGAGATCTATGTTTGCAAACAAAAACAGATAAAGGGTTTTCAACAGTAAAACCTCAAATTCTAAAAGAGGGAGAAAGAGAGCGAAGAAAACTACTAAAGTTTCCCTAGCACCATGAAGTTAAAGGCGTTGAAGTATTTGGTAAAGGGAAATGAGGTTTTGACATTACTGTTCAGAAAAAAAAGCAATCACCCTACATTTGTTTTTCATAATAAAATATTATATTATAATAAAATAGTAACTTCCTTTAAGTATTAAATAAATGTATTCTACTCTGGTTTATCAAAGGTAAATTTTCCAAACTATTATAATTTTTTTTTTGAAATTCTTAAAATGGTGTATTTTTTATTTTATTTCTGCATATAGGTAAATTGTGCAGAGATTGCACGATATAATTGTGAATAAATCGTTCTATTATTATACAATTTAATTTAAGATATATGAAATTGTGAGAAGATAACACAATTTAGTTAAAGGAATAAAATTGTAAAATAAATGTATGATTTTAATTAAATAATTAATTGATTAATTGAAATCATTAGGCTATTTAAGAGTTGAGGTTAATTAATTCTTTCACCTTTCCTCTCCTATTTTTCGTTATTGTATTAGGTTATATATATAAAATTAAATTATAATTAATGCATATTGATAAAACCTTTTTGGAAATTTTGATAAAAATGAAAATGTAGTCATTGAAATTAATTAATTGTCATTTAAGTAATTAAAATAAATGTGAAATTAATTTGAATGGAAGAATATGAATAAAAGTTACTTGTTTTAATTTGAATAGTTTATATATAGAAAAAATTTAAATTATTTGAATTGATTAGTTTTTAAAATTTATTTATATTTTTTTCCTTCTTAAAAGTACTAACTTGAACTCTTTTTTTTCTTTTATAAAAATTCTAAAACTTATTTATATTTTTATAAAAATTGCAGCAATGGTTATTTTTATAAAAGAAAAAAATCAGACTGGAAGTAGTTTTAAGAAGAAAAAAAATTTAAATAAGTTTAGGAATGTTTATAAAAGAAAAGAAAAAAGCAGAAGTAGTTTGAGAATTTTTATAAAATTACAACAATGGTTATTTTTATAAAAGAAAAAAAGAGCATAAGTAGTTTTAAAAAAGAAAAAAATATAAATAAGTTTTAGAATTTTTATAAAAGAAAAAAGAGAGTCCAAGTAAGTATTTTTAAGCAAAAAAAAATATAAATAAATTTAAAAAACTAATCAATTTAAATAATTTAAATTTTCTCTATATATAAACCATTCAAATTAAAACGGGTAACTTTTCTTTAATGACTATATTTTCATTTTCATCAAAATTTCCAAAAGGGTTTTATCAATATGAATTAATTCTAATTTAATTTTATATGCACAACCCAATACAACAACAAATAGAAGAGGAAAGATGGGAAAATTAATTACTCTAAATTTTATATGTCTAACTATTTCAATTAATCAATTAATTACTTAATTAAAATCGTACATTTATTCTACAATTTCATTCCTTTAACTAAATTGTGTTATTTTCTCACCATTTCATATATCTTAAATTAAATGGTGAAATAATATAATGATTTATTCATAATAATATCGTGTAATCTCTGTGCAATTTATCTATATCAGAAAATAAAATAAAAAATACACCATTTTAGAAATTTCAAAAAAAAAATACACTAGTTTGAAAAATTTGCGTGGTTCAAAACATCAGCACCCGAAGTATTTAACAAGTTGTATTAAAAGTGCAGAAAGTTAATAAGGCTTCCACATATTTTTGCGCGGCTCTTTATAAATATGGTGTACTTTTACACTGTTACACTATGGGTAATAAAATTTAATTAGATAAATCGATAAATCGTGTTTAAAACAACTGTAAAAAAAATAATGTCTCAAAAGCATGACTTTATATATATATATATATATATATATATATATATATATATATATATATATATATATATAGTTTTTTTTTT
>Ga0209700_105310_pt1 | contig 21869 bp, 8 predicted proteins | sample SiratroredBW_FD_187528 | JGI IMG/M metagenome (GOLD analysis project Ga0209700, IMG submission 187528) | Root nodule microbial communities of legume samples collected from California, USA - Siratro red BW (SPAdes) (version 2) | ecosystem: Host-associated > Plants > Roots > Nodule | place: USA... | reverse complement strand
TCTATTTTTGGAAGACTCATACATTAAATTAGACTTAGAGGTTACCACCTGTCAAATGACCCTTCTAACTATGAAGTCACACAATCTTCAACCAATCATAATATTCTCGGACAGGATAAATCCATATATATGTCCTGATCAGCTCTTTCAAACTGTAATTTCAATTAAATGGGATTTCCTTCAAGTCTCACTGCCTAGTATCATTCATCTATGTGATTGTAAGATACCAGTAGAGTTATAATACTTCATCCTCAACAAATCCTCAAACAATGCATGTCCTATATTATTCTTACTTGATAGTTTTTTTTCTGAAAATATTAAATCTAGAATATTATTCTATAACAGTTATCAACACATCAAAATCATATGTTACGACTCATACGTATTGTAATACAATTAAAAGATTATCATCATCAATAAAAATAAAAATGCATTAAAACTCATACCACTACTCTGACTCGCTCCCGGTCTAATAAGTGGCGGCCGACATCACTCATATTCGAGAACATCCTCTTAGGAATTGAGTCTGACGCAGCTACATAATTCAAAGCATCTTGTATTCACTTAATTCATCATCAAATTAAAATTTTTTACTCTCCTTATTTCATAATCATATACAATTTTAAATCGTCATTTTTATCAAACTATCTTTAAACTTCCTTCGAAAACTCATTCTTCCAAAACAAGTCATGGGCTCAATATGGTAAGTCATAACACTTACATCCTTTCAAAATCAATTATAGGTCATGGCTAATCAAACTAAGACAAATACTATATTATTGCCTACCACATTCAAGATTCCATTTTCTTAATAGTTATAGTTATAGCTCATGAAATAAATCTGCTTACATTCACAATACTAACTTCTAATGCTACTATCAAACTAAAACTAAAAAAATCAATAAATCAATTTCACTTATTTCACATTCAAAATCAATTCAGACTTATTAAATAAAAAGTACACAATTTTCTCAAACTCAAGTTAAACATGGAGTCTGTTAGTTTAGCTTCCTTGTCTAAGAAGAGAATCACCTATAAAAGACTCTATGATACCATTTGCATGGGTAACTCAACCTGCAATATACAATTCTTATCAATGATCTAAACCTATCCTTAAGATCCAAAATGAACAAGGATTATTCTTGATACCTCTAAGAATACATGCAAAAAAGTACACACAAATTTAACTTTTTTATGAAAAATCATAGACAGTTTAAGAATAGGAGAAAATTGATACTTATCTAGACCAAAATGTTATTCTACCCTATATCAAGAATCGGATAGAAACTTTTAAAACAAAGAAAAAAATCAGATTTTTGAAAGAGATAGCATAAAAAACTATAAGGTTTGTTGCCTAAAAAGAAAGTATTTTTTTAAATAATTTCTTGAATCCTTATGAAAAAATTGAAAACTAAAATTATACACTATTACTATCAAATAAATAAATATATATAATATAATATAACCATACTATTTAAGATATTTCCCTTCCTCCATAACTGAAAACTCTACTTGTTATACTAAGATAAGTTAATAATTTTACTTAAATAATATTATTTTTATATTGTATAATTTATTTTTATAATTCTTTTAATGATAATATTCTAACCATTCTACTTTCATGCATTTATCTTCAGTATAATAATAATAAGAAGAAGACGGATAATTTTTTTAAGATAAAAGAAAGAAAAATGTTTTATTTTAACAAAAATTATAGTGTTTTAAACTAAATTACAAGGAGACTTTTAATATCTGAAACGACACTACTAGATAGATGATATGATATGAGTTTGTTTACATTGTCTTGTAAAAGATGTAAAATAGGTTAAACATTTGCTCCTCACTACCATGTATAAGTTTCTCTTGCATACGACTTATATTAGTTTTTTCTTAATCTTCTATTATTGTGTAAAATTGTTTTATATATTAAATATTATTAAACATATTTATTTATTATTTTATCAATATCATATATAAATATAAATATAAATATAAATATTATTTTATAGTTTATTTTAATATTTTTTATAATATACTTTCTTATTTATTTATAATAAATATCACATTATTAGTTTAAGTTTTTTTTAATTGTTATACTTATACTAATTTTTATTTTTATAAAATATTCACATTTGGGATGGAAACACAAGTTTTACCTTATACTTTGATATCTAAAATATATTGATACCTTAACCGAAGAAAGATAATAAAAAAAAATAAAAGTATAAAAATAATTGATAGAAAAATGAAATATTTGTTAAAAAATTTAAGTTATACAATGTTTATAAAATCATTGATTATGAACTATAAAAAAATGTATTTTTTTGGCAATGATAATAGTAATAATAACATTATAAAAAAAATAAATAATATTCTGATACTTGATATAAAAATAACAAAAAAATCCAATTACCTTTACAATAAAATAATAATAGAAAATAACATTTTATTAAAAGTAAATAAAGTTAAATGATATTATTTAATATATATATATATAATTAAAAAATTGGGGAAACAAGACCATGCCTGCACATGGTTTCCTCTGTCGTTATGTCTAATGTTAATATACTAATCTTAGTTGGTATTATTTTAGTGTCTGCATTTAGTTCTTGACTACAAAAGATGTTGATGTAAGATCAACTAGGAAGATATTTAAATAAGCTTATATATTATTGTGGGTTTGATTTAGGAAGAAATGAATCTAATCAAACATTGTTATAAGAAGTTTTGTTTCAACTTAGACAAAAGACAAATTTAAACAAGCTAACAGTTTTATGCAGAAATACACACACAGATCAATATCATTGCAAATTCAGTGTACTTACGCCTTTATGGGTATACAGCTGTCTAGTTAACATTACCCTTTTTTTTTATCAGTAACTTTACCCTTGATATATTATCATAACACTATAATTTTAAACCGTTTTTGGATTTTGTAATTCATTGAAATTTTAAAATAAAAGTGAATTGATGCAGGCTTTTCTGTGTACGAACTGGGGGAGAAGATACCCTTTTGAACTTTATCTTTAATGATAGATTTTAAAGCATCTTTAGATGAAAGCAAATGGATTGCTCCTATTGCTTGCCACTTGAGCAAGTTCAAGTTGGTAAATTACATTATTGGTGAGATTCTCTACATAAGTTGTTGAAACCAATATAATGCAATAGCAAAATTCAGAAGAAAAATAAAAGCAAAACTCATAGGTGCACACACTACTCACTAGCTACAAACAGCTAGTTTTATTCTCAAAATCATCCAATCCAACTCTAAAACAAAATATACTATATCCACGATTAGTCCACCAAAATGTGAAAACAGATCTAGATCATCTTGAAATGCAAGTGCACTCGAGAGAGAAGCAAACTAGAGAATTGTCAAAAAAACATATTTCTTTCTAGCCAACAGTGGCTATTTTACTTTCGGTTAAATTCCACTGATACTCATTTTATTTATGTATATACCCTCATCAGTAACTACTGCAGCTTGAGGAACACAAACTCTTCAATGGCAGGCACGGCTCCAATGTTGTCAAGAGCCTGCTTGTTTGGTTCTTCATCAACACCAATAGCCATGATAGCTTGCTTCCTACGAGATGTCCTTCCCACACTCATGAAGCTAACATTCACATTTTGCTCACCAAGGATGTTTCCAACACGACCAATCATGCCGGGCTGATCCACCTGTCGGCACAGGATTAGATTCCCTTCTAAGCTCACATCCACATCGAAAGACCCCACACATGTCAGGTGAGGTTCACCAAACTTCACTTTCCCATCTATGCTGATGTGACCACCCTCTGCTACAGCACTTGCAAATTTGGAGTCCACACTTGATATCTGCACCTGGATGGAATCAACAGGCAGCTCAGAAGATGAATCAACAACCACTCTTTCCTCACTTATGCGGAGCCCTTTCTGCTTTGCTACGAAATCCGCATTCACAAGGTTCACAATGGTGTTTGATATTGGCTCAATGATGCCCTTTGTGACCATGGCTCGCAGAAGTCTGGTGTCCAAGTCATCTGGGCCTCTAGCTGATCGATAAACCACCTTCACAGATTTTATCCCACTTCCTCCAGAAACCAACTGCACAGCAAGTCTCCCCAGCTTCTCAGCTAGCACCACATATGGCGCCAATTCTGACAGCACCTGACCATCACAAGAAGCAACCATGTTTCGTTTGATTGATTGCAGTTGCAGTGTAGGAAAGGAATAACAAGAAGGTCACATTCACAATGCTTACCTCAGGAGCAACCATAGGAGCATTGACAGCAGTTGCTGAGAGTTCCCCTTTCAATGCTCCTAGAACAGCCTCCGCTATTTCAATAGCTACACCCTCCTGGTAAAGTATAATTGGTCAGAAGATGATGTTTATATGCTACACACGGGATTTATTGAATAATAGAAAGCAATACTGGTGAAGGTAAAACAAACCTGTGCCTCTTTGGTGCTAGCTCCAAGATGAGGGGTAACAGTGACATTCTCGTGTTGCACTAACTTACTCTCTTTGGATGGGGGCTCCTCAGTGAAGACATCCAGAGCTGCCTGCTCCACACGCAATTTACACAAAGTTAGTAACTTGAAGCACCATTATGTGATACTCATGTGCAACATTGGAGATACTCATTGAAAATTGAAAAAGGACAAAACTTGTATGCATAGTAATCTTTCAGAATAATAAAGTTATTAGGAGTTGTTTGTCTTTATCTCTAATCAGATTACAGTTTCTTACCAGGAATATGCATAATCTCTTGTGCAAATTACCAAGGTCAGTTTTCAACTTTGATTGAAGAAAAAAAAATACCTATACATTTATATCTATGTTTCACTACTGAAAAATTGAAAAAGAAAAACAAAGCACTAAAAGGGAAAAAAAGGTTGCAGCAAAGGGGTTGACCTGAGCAACGATTCCACTGTCAAGGGCTCTCACTAATGCATCTTCGTCAATAACTCCTCCTCTAGCAACGTTGACGATGCGAACTCCCTTCTTCATCTTTGCAAAAGTGTCGTCATTGAAGATCTTGTTAGTGGTTGAAGTGAGTGGCATGTGGAGGGAGATGAAATCTGCAGTGGCGATAGCCTGATCAAAGGACACAAGCTCCACACCAATGGCACGGGCTCTATCAGCCGGAGCATAAGGGTCGTGAGCAATCACGTGCATGCCCAACCCTTTTGCACGCCTCGCCACTTCAGATCCAACTTTTCCAAAACCCATCACCGCTAATGTCTTTCCAACCATAGAAACTCCCACATACTTGTTTCTCTGCCATTTTCCTGCAAAAAATTTTCCACATCTCAATGGGTATCCATAATAGGAAGACCAAAAATAAAGGAAAACTTGTACCAAACACGACTCAACAAATTGCTTTTCCAACCCTTAAATCAAATACCACACCGTACACAACATAAAACATGTTTTTCTCCATAAACTATAAATTACTCGGGTACGTACGTAAGCAAATACAATGCCTCACCGATCATGTACGTAAGCAAATACAATGCCTCACCGATCATTTAATGTCCCAACTATCATGTCGGTAATAATTTATCACTTCGAAAGTTGAAACATCCATGTCTATTGATGCTCATTAGTCAACAAACTTTAAATTCAACAACTCAACAAAATTTGCATTTACATCAAACTTAACCTCAAAACTAGTTGGTGATAATCACTTCACACATATATAAAAAAACTTAGTTAAATTACATTTTTCTAATAATACAGAATTAATCACTCTACTCATAAAATTTTCTGTAGTATACTGAATTATATATTTTTAAATATTACACAAATAACTTTAAAATTGTAAGAAATCTTGTATATGTAATTATCAACTTTTAAATATGGTATGAAACAGATACTAACCATATATATACACTTTTGATCTAACTACAATCAATATAAAATCTGCAGAACAGTGAATCATGTGAAGGGTAGATATATGCAAATGATCTGATGATAGTATGGCATGTTATAACATATAGATCCGATTACAGCTTCACTTATATACACTATATCAAACATATATATAAGATTGATCTGATAAGGTATATATATGAGATGAGATTATGAAACAGAGGCAACAAGAAAGGAGAAAAAAGAGATTAGAATGTGAAAATTGAGATCTCGGAAGAAGAGGAAAGAAGAAAGAAGGAAAATACCAGCTTTGGTGGAGGCGTCAGCCTGGGCAATGTTGCGGGCCATGGCGGCGAGGAGAGCGATGCCGTGCTCGGCGGCGGCAATAGTGTTGGCGGTGGGCGCGTTCACGACGAGGCAGCCGAACTCAGTGGCGGCTTGCAGATCCACGTTGTCAATGCCCACACCGGCTCTTCCCACCACCTTCAACCTCCCTTTCCCAGCTTCGAACACTTCCCTCGTCACCTTGGTTCCGCTCCTCACGATCAAAGCGTCGCAGCACGAGATCTTGGTGCAGAGCTCCTCCTGCGAGAGCTCGTAGGCGCATTCCACGTGCCCCCAACTGCGTAACACCTTGAGCCCCGCCTCTCCAAGTTTCTCGGAGACCAAGATCGTGGGCTTTTCACCCAAAGACCCAACATCCTCGGACTTCGAGCTCCCCACCGAGGTTTCTGTCGGGTCAACTGTTTTCAAAGCATTGTTGACCGCTAAGGAGCGTTTGCAGGGGTTAGCATGGGAGAGTTTTCGGTAGATGTGTATGGGGGAGGTGCTGCTAATGAACGACACGTGAGAAAGTTTTGACTTTGAAGAGGAAGAAGAAAGGGTGAAGGAGGAGGGGAAGATGGGTTTGGTGCAGGCAGAGGATGCCATTGATTCTTTCTTTTTTTTCTTTTTCTTTTTCCTTTTTTCTGCTTTTTCTGTTTCTTTGATCTCTCTCTGTTCCAATCCAACAAAAGCGTTAATGGGTCTTTATAAAATCATGAATCATCGTGAGGGAGAGGCACTGAATTCTGTTGGCTATATATAAAGCCAAGAAAAAAGGAGGAGTGTGCGCAAATGGGAGATATTTCTTAGGCACAGGGTTTGGTGGTGGATTTTTCTCACACTGGATCTTAAAGCAATTAACAATTTTCTTTTTTGCTGAAAAAAAAAAATTAATCGGGGTAGGTGAGTGAGAAGAACACCATCACCAATCATAAAAAAAAATGTCTATTTTCATTTCCTCAAATTAAATAGTAAATGAAAACGTTGGTCTCAGAACATTACTTCTATATATGTCTAATTCATCATTTTCTTATATAATAAAGTGAATGAGGTATCTTAGTAGAGGTTACTAAAATAGCAAAAACAACCGAAAAATGTTGGATTGAGTGAGTGAACAGTGGTAGTGGTAAAGATGAAAAAGTTTTAAACTGGTTAATTTCTTCATTAAAAAACTTACCGAATTAACGAAGAAAAACAAGTATCTGAATTGGCTCTACAAATATGGTGTTCCACTTGTTCTTTAGTAAGACACCCTATATTCATGATTAATGGAGTTAATTCACTCCATTTATTGGCTCTGTGATTGGTTTTGAAAAACACACCTTCTCTCTCTCATTAGTCAACATGATTATCAAGTACATCACTCACTTGATGCCTTTTTAAGTTTTTTTATTGTAGTGGCTAAACAATCATTGGTGAAGAGGTTAACTAGGTCCATGGATACACGAATCTTTTATCTTCAATGTTTTTTTTATTGCAATGAACATATTCCTCATAGATTTTACGAACCTGGCCACAGTTTGTTTCATCATACTAAAAAATGCTTTAATTTTTTTAATTCAAAAGCACACGTCTTTCCATTTCACTGCTGAGTCAAACGTTCATACTCATGCTCGATTTTTTTCTTCCCTCCGCTAGTGGTCCAGTACTGTTTCGCAACTTGTAAAAGACAATAATCAAGCTTCTCCAAGTACCAATAATTTCACTGCAACACAAATCTGGACCATATATTATATTCTCTCTCCATATTCGTTTAACTACAGTGATCAATTTTGTTACATAGTAATTTAGTTGAAGTAGATTCTAATTCCAATAAATCATGTTTTTTGTACAGTTCTTCTTTATGTTTTATAGCGTTTTCGATTATGTGTTTGTCGGTGAGATTTTTACGTTGTTTACAATTTATGTATCTTTTGCACATTTATTTTTTCTCTCTTTTTTTTTCGCATCATTTATAGCAGATTTATTATGCACGTCACATGAAAGCAACTCCTGATAGCTTTCATGAAAATTTAAAAAAAAATGGAAGAAGGTTATCAGAAATTTTTTCACCTGTTCTTATCTTTTTCATCATGTATACAGTACATAGCATATTTATATATATGCTGCAATATACTAAAAGGAAATATATATATATATATATATAATAAATTATATAACGTAACATCCAGAGATATAAAAAATGAAAAAGGAAAACTGCTGAGAAGTATATATAATATTCCGAAAGTGAAAGAAAGAGAAAAATGTAATAAAAGATGAGGACGAAAATGATATATATTATTGGAAATATAAATTATGATTTAAGATTAGAATTAACCTACTAAACTTTGAAACGGTAACACGTAGTAAATGATAGATCCCATTTTGGAAATATTGAATAAATATAATAATATTTACATAGTGAAAGAGTGAAAGGTCCCATTTTAAATTAAAAATATTTGTAGAAATATAATAAATGGCAATAATTGTATATGATGGTTGTTTTGTCCTAAGCGAAAGGTAGGGTTGGTGAGTTTCATTACACTCACACTACTTTGACTCTAGTCCAAACCAAGGGTCCTCACATTCTGTAAAACCATAATTTAATACTTTCTTTGCCGTCAACTTTAAGTTAATCCTAGGAACTATTTATAATTTATGTCAAATAATTTTCTTCCTTATTAGGATGATGATTTTCTTTTCTAAATTTCATGAACAATTTTAATTTAATTTTTTCTTCTAAAAAGCTAGTGGATATAATTAATCTCTTAGTCAAATTAATGATAACATATTATAGTAACACGTAACATTTGTGGTTGTAAATATTTGACGTGTATGGTTCTGTTTCGTTTTATAGTATGTATCAGGTGTTATTGTTGTAATAATGTTGTTACCAAAGGATTAGATTAAGTTGTTTTAAAAAGAAGTTGAACTAAATTAATTATGGTAAAAATAATAGAACAAGATTAAAAAAGTTCTCATAATAATAAAACAGAAAACTATTAAACTTATAACTTAATCCCACTATTGTAATGAAATTTAAATTATAAAATTAAAGTTTTCTTAAAGATGAAATGTGAGTTTTAATATGAAATATGAATTTATATTTTACCTTCGTTTTTGTGAACTAATGAGTATATTTGTATATACATTTTATTTATATTTGTGTAAATATTTATTGAATATTTTTTATTAAAATAAAAATTAAACTTAAAAAATTTAATATAAATTATTTCTTATCAATGTATAATGAATAAATAAATATAAATTTTAAAATAAAATAATAAATAAACTAAAAATATTTTAGAAGTTCAAAATAAAAACAATTCGAATATATATTGGTATTATTTTTATACAAGTCAAATATTGTGTATATTATAAAGAAGTCAAATATTATTTATACTTCAAATAATATTTATATTGGAACAATCTAAATATTTTATCCATATTTTTTACAAGATTATATTAAGGTCACATTTTGATTCAGTTTTGACGTAATTATAAACGACTATTCTTAATTACATTACTTTTTGTGATGATATAATTTTAACGTATGATAATATAAGAAACAACAAAAAATAATAACACCAGGTGTGAAAAATATAATAAAAAATAAATGAAGGATTGTATATGTATTAAAAAGACTATTACACATTAAATTTTATGTAACTTTTGTTATTATAAATAGGTAAAGTGAAAAAAAAAAATGAAGTTGAAAAATATCGTTAAAAGATATCTTAAACTAAATAGTATTCCAACAACTTTGAATTTTGATTGTCTCGAGCAACGTCACGTGAAGCATGTAGGCAATCTTACGAGGTGGAATAAAAAGTTTTTGTTATTTTATAATATTTACACGTGTAGTTCAATTTAATTATTTTGATAAAATATAAGTTAATTTGGCCTGAAGTTAATAGGAGAAGATAATTTAAATACATTTTCTTCTTTTTAAACTTTACAATGCATAATGTTTTGGATGCAATAATTTATTATAACAATACTATTTTAATAGAATTGAGATTAAAATAATAATATATTAAGAAAAAAAAGTTGTCTTTTAACTTTTATTAAAAAATAAGATTATAACTTGCTTATTGAAGAAAAAAAGGTTATTTTACGTCATGGGGCAAGTTTTTTCAGTTACAGTTTCAATCATGAGTACAAGAGCATTGTGAGTAGAGAAACTATATATAATAATCACAGGTTAAATTAAATGTAATTTTTTATCTATAAAAGTTTATATATAACAAACTTTTTATAACAAACTTTTTAACAGCACTAAGTTCACATGGGTAGAGAAACTGAACCTGACAATGTCTGTCTTACAAATCTAATATTCGATTTTATTTAGCTTTTTAATCTTATTTTCATTTGGGCTGAAACCGTTAGAAAGAAATTTAATATCGAGTAAGTGGCAGCACCGATTGAAGAATCACGCTGGCAGGCACGTTCACGTGGGTGGAGAAACTAACTATTGCAGACTAGAAGAGAAACGATACCCAGCAAGATTCTTTTTCACATAATAAATCCATGTGAGTTGGTTTCCAATTAAGGTGGACGCTGTCGCATATTAAGATTCATATGAAGATATTTATGAGACTGTTTATAAACTAGAAGAATGAGGTGAAATGAAATAAAATTAGCATCTTAGGTTGTGTAATCTATTGGAAACATATATATACATACATTTCTTTCTATAATTAAAAGTTATAATACATAAACAGTTTAAATATATAAATTATATTATTATCTGTAATAAATCAATATTTTTAAACATATAAAAGATAACGTCCCAAAAAAATATATTTATACTATTAGTACTTGTATAAGTTTGTTAGGAATTACTAACAGAAGATGTTATTAATAAAAATTATTCTAAAATGAAACATTATTTTTTGATAACTAATAAGTAATAAACAAATTATATAAGAGGTAAAAATATCACTTTTAAAATTAAAATCTTCAAAAATTTATGATTTATTTTATATATTGTCTATCTTGCTTATTTTTTTCTTAATATAACTAAAAATTATACTTAGAATCCTAACATGATTTTTTTTATATTGGTAAATTCCTGCTCAATCACCAATACTAACTCGCTTATATTATTATTTATCACAACAAAACATGTTTATAAGAGATCAAAAGATCACTTCTAACTTTCTTGAATTTTCTTTCTTATATAATACTCATTTATACTCAAATTCACACTCATAAATATAATAAACACTACTTATCGAACTATTAAGTTCCATATACGTATATATATATATATATATATATATATATATATATATATATATATATATATATATATATAAACATACTTCAAAAGAAAAAAAAAAACTGGAAATAAATAATTAACATTCTTAGTTTGGTTTGATATTTTATCTCTACTTATACAATATTATATGTCTTTCTACTAAGTATATAAAACAATGCTGAACTAATTGAAACAATTATATCATAGTGATATATAATTTCACGTAAACACATATAGATTACAAGAATCTTTCACTCTATCATGATATTAAGATAATTTGTTACATTTGACTTTTTTAACTAAAATTATCTTTAAGTATGTCTTATCAAATAGACTTGACTAATTAAAAACAATATTAATATTAAAATATATCTCAACTCTTTTATATTAAGTTAATTCATTACATATGCTTTACAGAGTTTTATATATAAATCTTCTTAGTTTTTCATTACATGATATATCAATTTATATAATTTAAATATATAAAATTATATTTAATTTTGTGATCTATCTACTATTAATAAACTACTTCTTTTCTATTTTTTAAAATGATATTCTTAAACTTAATTAAAAATATAATTTAAATATAAGTCACATTAAGAATCAAACTTATGCACGAGAATAATATACCACAACATAACCACTAACCTAGTGATTATGTGTTTTTTCTTCTACAACTTATTGTTTCTAAAGTTAGATATAACATTCTTTTATAAAATTGTGCATGCATTATTCTGCGAAATACTATTATAATGTATTATATTATATTGTTTAGTTTTGGATATTGTATAATATATTATATATGCAGTTTTATGTATTATTTGTTTGATGTTAGTACAAATATATGGTCCTTTAAAGAATATTAATATTTAACGATAAATGTGATTTTAATATATTAAAGAGTAGCCAATTAAAAAAATTAAAATTATTTAATGTTAGAATAAAAAATATTAGTTGTGATTAATTATATGCAATGGAATATACTCAAATGAATTTTGTTAAATTTTATGATCAATCTGAATAAAATATTGACTTATATTTCTTAATTTACGTATATGAATTGAGACTTATCTTAGTCTCAAAATGATAAACATGTAGTTTGAATAGTAGTTTCACACTATATGAACATTATGATATCAAGTATGTTATTCTTAAATTAAAAGGTGAAAAATATAAGATATAGTACGAGAAATTTTTTTTTTTTCAGTTGAATTGGACCAATATTGACTGTACTATTCAGAAAGAATAATCATTAGCTATCAGTGAGACTAACATTCAAAATGCAATTGTTTTTTTAGAAAAAAAAAAATTAAAGAGATCAAATATTCTCGCTGTAACATTCACAAGAATCAATATTTATCTTGGAATCCGGTATTATAGTGACTAACATAACAATGTTAAGAATTTATTAAAAACCATAGAAGATCATATACAAAAGGAAGAAAGTAAAGTGTGCTTTTTGCAAACAATATTTTTTTTTTCACTTCTTTATTTTTGTGCTTGTGTGAAGATGGTATGAGAGCATTTTATGATTAATGAAGAACATTTGATTTGAACAATTACATGTCTCTTTTTTTATAGCCCAAAATTACTTGTCTATTTTAAACAATACACTTTGCTTTTTTATTTTTTTATATATGTTTTCACTTCACCATAGAATATAAAATAAGTGGTAATAGAGAAGCAATGATATGATTATCTTAAAAGTGTATTCATTTTTCTTAGTTTTAGTTTAACCTGAATTATTTGAAAAGAATAACTTGTTTGACTTGTTTTTCATTTCACCTTAATGTTATATAAGGAGTTAAGTGATTTTATGTAATTCAACTTGGATTTTAATGTGCATTTATTTGGAGATTTTTTTAATGTTATATAAGGAGTTAAGTGATTTTATGTAATTCAACTTGGATTTTAATGTGCATTTACTTGGAGATTTTTTTTCTTAGATGGTTATGACTCAATTACTAATTTTTTTTTCATCTTGCTTACTATTGGTGGTATTTTGATGTGATTCCATGTTCAAGAAGCAAAAAATTTTCTCTCATAGGATTTCTTTTTTTGTGAGTCAAGTCACAAGTGATGATTCTCTATATTTTTTTATCTCATGAAGTTGAGTGACACAATAATCTTTCTAATTCATAGCATTCATTAATTCTTATTTTGTGATTAAGGTCACAAGTGACAAATTATCATCTTACTTATTCATGATGTTTGGGTAGCTTAAAGTGTCATTTCAAGTTGTAACATTTTCTTAAAGATAGTATCTTGTAATGTTTTACTTGTTGGACATATATTTTCTCTCATCTTCTTTACATCTGGAGGTAGAATGATTATTCTCTATAATAGTTATGTTATTATTGATATGATTTTATTTGTCTCATTTCTTAAAAGGGTGATATTCGTCTCCTTACTTGAAAGGTGTATTGTATATTATTTCTTATTGCTTTTAGTGTTATTTTTCTTTATTCAAGCATTTGAATCATCGTCTTCAATTTTTCAACATTGGAAATTTCTTCCATAAAGATGCCATGTTAATATCTTATACATGTTAAAGAAAATACAAGAAACACAAATATAGAAAAAATGATTTGTAGTTAATATTAAAAAGAAGCATTCCAAGAAAATGTTTATGTAAAGTTAGAAAGCAAATTAGTTAATCACTCAAATCTTGAAAAAAATTCCCTCACATGCTCACCAAACTTAATTAAGGTATAACTAATCTTATAATCTTAAAGGTCTAGATATAAGAAGAGTTCATTTTTTTCTTTTGTAAAAAACTTTTAAACAAGTAACAAATAAGTCAGTTTGATTTATTTTGACTCCACTCATCATTAATTTGAAAAAAAAAAACGAATTAATATGTTATAATTAATAAACTATATCTAGATAGTTTTTTTTTCAAGTATATATATATATATCAAGTATGTTTAATAATCTAAATATTTTTAAGTTTTTAATTGATCAATTAATATTTCTAATTGGATGAATTATTAATTTTTTTATGTAAATTTAAATTATCCTATTACAATTAATAATTATAATTAATTTATAAATTTTAATAATTTAAGTTACTATGTTATTATATATTTATTTTCCAGATAGTAAGCTATAAAAATTAATTTTTTTTAAATTATTTTTATTTTTATTTTTAAAGTAAAAAATAGATTAATAAGTTAGTCTGTCCCGCTAAATCAGTGACGAGCTAGTGGACGTCCGACTTTGCCACCCTAACATTGTTTGTGCTAAAATTTAAACTTTAAAAGTCGGGTGCAGAGAACAATTGTTGTCCATCGTCCATAACATTCCCTGTAAAGTGAGTAAACAGATACAATGCATGAACTATTTTCAAATGAAAGCCGCAGCAAATGCAATAGATCATGAAAAAAAAAGAAAATAGTTCCAGTAAAGTTATAACACTTAATAAAACATAAATAAAATGCAACTACATATTTTCTGAACTAAAATAAAAAGATTTTCCAATATTTATAATTCAGATTATTAGAATGCTAACTTGAAAATATATTAGGTATTTCTTTTATCAGGTTATGTGACTTTATTGATAGAGACAAACAAAAAGACAATTTATATTGAATCAGGTTTATTACGAATTTTAATGCTAATAGTACAAGTTGATTTTAGATATTTAATAAATATTAATCATAATAAATTTTTAATTATCCATTTAAATATCAGATATGTATTTAGGTTTTTTTTTAATACATCTGACCTCTGTGGTTTCAGTCAAATACATCTCCGTCTCTGTATAATATTTGGTTGAATACATCTTGACCATGTAAAATGTAAAATATGTAAGCAGTTAATTGTCTGTTTTATATATATATATATATTTATTAAATTATCATAAATACCATAAGATCTTATTAGAAAAATTTATCATTTGAAAGCATAATAATAATACTGCTAATTAAATCTTAAAAGTAAAATCTATGATATTAAAAATGAACAAAATATGTATCTATCATTATTAATTGCATATGAAAATATTTTTCCTTAACGATTTAAAAATCTTTCTTTGCTTAAAAGAGAGGAGAGTTAACCCCATGATGATTGTGCAAACCATCATCAATTTTTCCTAAATCTCAAAGACTGACAGCCCTTTCAATTCTAGAAAGCAGAAGAAAAAAAAATTATACAAAAATAATATTTTTATCTTCAGTTAACTGATCGGATAATTAAGGTATATAGATAAATAATAAAATAATATAGATATCACTGTAGAAGAAATAATAATAAAATAATATTATAGAATAATATTCATAAATCGACTAATATATAAAAATTTGCTTTTTTTAGATGTTGATGACAAAACAACATTTTCTTCTTACAAACAGGAGTGATAAGATAATGTTCATTTTATGTATATGTAAATATAATAGGAAATAACTCCATCCATTATTCCCAACACAAATTTTGGAGTCATTCCAATTATTTCTCAAATAGTTTAAAAAAAATAAAATTATCCAGGTAGTCAAATAAACCAATCAATTTTAAGGTGTTATTAAAATATCTAGAATTTACAAATACCTTTTTAACATCATTAATTAGAAATAGTCTTAAATTTAGCCTTGTACCCACTACCTCACAATATTGAGAGGTGGATGTAAAAATTGGATTAGCCTTAATTAAGCTTTGATTCTGAGTTGATATATCATTAATTTAACTTGCATCATGCTTATAAGACAATTGCTTCCTCCACTCCCTCAATTCTCCAATTTGAACCTCCATCCTCACAATTTTTAAAATAATCATTTTATCCTTGGATTATTTACTCTGAAACTTATTAAAACACATATTTTTGAAATTTATAAAATATACTCTGGAATACACTTTTAAAATACGATAAAATTTCTAAAACAAGATTTTTAAAATAAATTTTTTTAAAAATCATGAAATACATCACAGAACAAACTTCTATAAGAGAATTTTTGGAACAAACTTTTGGAAGGTATGTAATACCTTTTGAAATATATTTTCTAAAACAAACTTTTCATAACACATGAACCTTGTTTTGAAAAGAAGTTTTCAAAACGAGATTTTTTTTATAGCGTTTGGTTTCTCTTCTTTCATAGTGGTAATGCTAAATTAACGATAATAATAGTAGCCACAGTAATGATGGGTATATTAAAAAAAGAGCGGATAGAAATTTTTTTGGTCATTTCATCTAAATGTGAGCTTGCAAATTCAGAAATGGGAGGTATAGAAAATAATTGCCTAATTAACTGTGTATATGATAATGAAAGTAGACCCTGAAACAACATTGTGTATACTACCCTATGTAATTGTATGAATACGATCTTAATTTAGAATATGTGGTTCAAAGCCTTAGTTTGTGTTATATTAATTTAATTTCACATAAAAGTTTGTGCAAAAAAAAATATTAAAATTAAAGATAAAATAAAACAAAATATTTATAAAATCATATTATTAATAATTTACCTACTAACATGTTAGACTGAAAATTACCACTAATTAATAACTAAAAATTTTAAATGTAAAACATATATAGAGGCATATTGGAAGACTTCGTTCATTAAGAATTATGTGAACCACAGACAAAAGTTTGAACGTATGTCACAAATTTTATACTGTCCCTCATTATGCATCACCTTAAAATTATGCATAACATGTGTATTATTCTCTCTCAGCTTGTTTTTCCATGTGACGAATTCCCTTTTTTTTCTGTCTAAAGACTGAATCTTATCCTCCTGGGTAATAGTATAGTACTAGAGAAAATTTCAAGTTAATAATTATATATAAGTTACTATTTACAAGAAAAAAACATGATAATTGATACCTTTGCATCCATAACAACAATGTCAAGTTGTAATATATTATCTCACTTTTATACTAACCAAAAAGATGTATAATTCTAACACCAAGATTCAACATTTCTTTAGTATACCTCTTTCATAAAGTGAATTTTACATGTCATTATAAAATTTATCACAATTTTTTTTTTAAACTATCAAATATGTACGACAGATAGAGAGAGGGTTCAAAATTGTCATGTATATGGAAGTAACTAAGGACTAACTAAAGTTGCCTCTTAACAATCTACTATTTTCCAAATTGACTTAATTAGTTCCACAAGAGAATAGAATATATAGGTAATTAACATGAAAGTAAAAGTAAATTACCATATTAAAACTAACCGAAATTTAAAGTTGTCTCCTAATAATCTAATGTTTTCCAAACCCACTTAATTAGTTGCATGAGATATTGAAAAAAATTACAACAAATATATAGTTAGTCAAAAGTCAAGGTACAATTCATAACAATTGAAAAATGAAAATGATAAAGTTGGAAAGTTATTGTTAAGAGTTATATGAGTGTTCAACAAACAAACAACATAAACTATCTCTATCTCGAAGGACACTTTCATTTTGCAGAAATAGAACAACATGGCCACAGCTGATGTAAGAGGCTCAATACAATTCAGAATTGTAACAACTCTTACCAACCACACCTGTTCCTTCCACCAAAATAAAAACACAGGCCCACTTCCATTGAGTTACAATCAAGAGATCATCAACTAGGGTTAACAAAAATATTTTGAATGGAGAAAAATAAAAAAAGGTTCAACTCTGCAAACTTGGATTTTTCAACAGCAAAATAATTACAGAACTTTATTGAAATCCTAGCAAATGACATACACACATGTATAATTTTACATTCAATTCAAAATAACCTTAAGGTTGTGAATTTTTTTATATGACACTAAATTTTTTTATTTGTATTGTAGGAGGCACTTTGAATTCATAGTTAGGTTGTATCACATTTTTGTCCATGAATGATTTATCACTCCCAGGTCAAAAATGGCGGCCATCATTGAATGCAAACCAGTTGTCATGGTCATGCAAATTCAAAATTTGCTATATACTTATTTTTAGTCTGATTTCACTTGATACCCATGTCATCATGTCTCTAGTTTAATTTGTCATGACTACGTTACTCTTAGAATTTGAGCGGTTTTTTCTTATTATTATCATCTATTATTTTTAAATGAAAATAAATTATTTTTATAGTATATGAGTGTATGTATACCTATTGACTAAATATGAATTATCTAATTTACTAAAGTAATTCATTGAAATTTGCAATTTATTTTATTAGGAGTTTATTGTGATGGTAAACATTTTCTTTTAAAAAATATACAATTACCTAATTTTGTTTTATTGGTAAACTAAAATTTATTTCGCATTTGATAATCTCCTTCGTTATTAACACTTTAAAATAATATAAGTATTAAGAATTTAAATGTTCTTTGAAAGTATTAAGAATTTAAAAATTTAAATGTTGTTTGAGAGCTTCTGAGAAAAAAATAAATAAATGAAGAGAAGTAAAAAAAGAATGAGAGAAATTATACACAAAAATCCTTTAAAATAAAATAACTCTCAATAATTCTTTACCTTCATCTTTTTTTGTAAGAACTCTCATCAATGTGCTGCAACAAAGATGAAGACTTATCTAACAGTTCAAAAAAGTTGTTGGATATAGTGGAAGATGACAATATTTAAACTTAATTACTTCAAAATCCAATAGTAATCTAACTCGAAAGTCATAATGACGAAATAATAAAGGAACAAAATAGGCTTGCAATTTTACAAGCACTTTTACATGATGGGTACTTTGGGAGCTGCCAAAGAAACTTGGGATCAATTGAAGAACGATTTTGAAGGGAGTAATAGAACAAAGAGAATGCATGTTTTAATTTTGAGAAGAGAGTTTGAAACAATCAAAATGAAGGATCATGAATTGGTCACAGAATTCATCTGTCTTCTAAAGATGGTCACATGTATATGATTGCTTGATCTGGTGAAGAAAATTTTAGTCTTTTTTTCAGAGAGGTTTGAATAGAAATTCTCCTCTTCGAAAGAGAATAAGGATTTTTTCATGATAATAGTAACATAACTAGTTAACGCTCTACCAACCAAACATATCCGAAGGGAGAAAAGTGTGTAAAGTACCTTAATAGCACAAACCAAAGATGAAATCCAACATTAAGACAATCTTTTTTTGGTGATAAAAAGAATAAGAAATTGGAGGATCAAAGAATCAACGATAAAACTTGTGGAAGAAGTTTCCACCTTACTCCTATTGCTAAAAAAGAAATCACACTAAGAATTCTGGCTGATTCAAACTAAACACTAGGTGTAGAGTTTGTAACCAACTTGGATAAATGGAGAAAGTATGTAAAACTAAATAAAAATATCAAGGACAGATTGCTCAACGAGAAATAAGGAACAGTAGAAGGCAAAGGAGTTGTGTATAGTGAAATTTCTAACTACAAAATTTATCTCAAATGTTTCTTTTTTTACCTCAACTAAGATAGAATAATTGTCACATTGAGAAATATTACTTTTTTTTTAAGAAAATGAAGTGTGTGAATTAATGACCATCCAAATGAAGAATAAAAGTTTTCCAATTAAATGGAAGAAGAAAAAAGAGTAAGCCATTAAAAGCAAGACAAATAACCTATATTTATGACATATGATCCTTGATCACTCAAATTATTATATTTTAAAATAAATAAACTAAGATAAAATTATTGAAAATATGCCCAAAATTATGAAAAATGCACCATATTGTCTTCCTGTCTATAACAACCTGGAAATAAAAACACAATTGGATATATGTATGTTTTTTTTAGAGTTATGGAGTTGAAGTTGTTTTTGAAAAGATTAGTTTTCTAGAACTTATACTTTACGGTCCAACTTTCTAAATTTATTTTTTGAAAAATCAAATTTATTTGCAATAACATTTGATTATGTAATTTTATCTAATTATATTTAAAAATGAATCTTTTTATCTAAGTTTATATTTTAAAGAATTTCTTTTAAATAATTTTATTAAAAATTAAAAAATAAAAGATATCCACGGGTATCTATGGATATCCGCTGGTAAAAAAAATCTGTGGATATTTTTCACGGCTACTTGATGGGTATCAAGGTTAGTAATGGGTAGATTTTACATGCACTTGCTTTATCCAGTTGCCATCCTTATATATCATCTAGGCAATCTTCATATGCACAACATCCTCGTTAGTAGAAATGTGAAGTTTGATGAGCTATCGAAGTTAAATAGGGATTAGATGCAAGCAACATGACCAAGCCAAAGTCTATCAGGTGTTGAAAGACTAGATACGAAAGGTGGGTTTACATAAAAACATAAATTGTGATGAATATGTAAACAAACTCAAAGTTACATTGGTGGTTAAAGGGTACTTTCAGAAAGATGCAGTAAATTATTTTGATACGTTTGCTTTGATAGCTAGTATTATATGCTGACCCGAATTTATTAGTTTGCCTTTTTATGTTTAGAGTTTTGAATATTATGTTTTTGTATCTCACTTTTCAATTGAGAATATAGAGAGCCACTTTTACAAATTGATTTCACAACTTTAGGTTCAGGTAAAACACCTTTTTTCTTCACAGCCGTCTACACTACCCAGTCGCTGTCGTCGTTGCTGTCGCCAGCCGTCGTCAGCCACCAACTCCGCACTCCAGCCAGCCGCCGCCGCATCCGCTCTGGCCACTGTTGCCCAGTTCGTGCACCACTGCTACTACCCAGCCGTCGTTCGCCATTCGTCGTCTACCGCTCGTCGTCAACAGTTGCTCGCCGCCGCCGCCGCCGCCTCCGCAGCCGCACTCCTCCAACCACCGTAATCGTGCGAGACGTCACAGTTGTGGTTCTCCGCATTTTGTCATTTGTTTCGGTGTTTGATTATTGGTTCGTGGCTCCGTATTTGGGAGAAAATGTTGTCCAAATTTGATATTGAGAGGTTTGATGGGAAGACGAGTTTTGCACTTTGGCAAGTGTGGATGGCCGCCATATTGTCCACCCTTGGCATTAAGGATGCCATCTATGGTAGAGAAGTCGATGCGGAAATGATGGATAAGAAGTGAAAGGAAATTGATGATAAGGCTCTTTCCACTATCCAGTTTTGTTTAAGTGATGCAACACTTCAAGAGGTTCTCTTGAAAACGACCGCTATGGGTTTGTGGAAGAAGTTGGAGGAGACATATATAAAGAAGTCTTTAACAAATCGGTTGCGGTTGAAGCTACGCCTCTACACTCTTCATATGGCCGAAGGTACATCTATTTTCGATCATATTGCAGAGTTTACCTCCATCTTGAATGATTTGGGAAGGTTAGATGTCAAGGTAGAGGATGAGGACCAAGCTTTGTTGTTGTCATGTTCTTCGCCTACACAATATAAGTCGTTTAGGGATATGATGATTTATGGTAGAGAGAAAATTTCTCTTGAGGATGTGAAGGGTAACCTGCAAGCCAAATTGCACTTGGATACTGAGATGACCAGTGTTGATAAAGGAAGTCAAGATGTTGGTTTAGTGGCCGAACTGGAGAGCTCTAAGGACAAAACCCCAATGGGAAATAGAAGTCGGTCAAAGTCAAAGCACAAGA
>Ga0209700_105305_pt1 | contig 21881 bp, 16 predicted proteins | sample SiratroredBW_FD_187528 | JGI IMG/M metagenome (GOLD analysis project Ga0209700, IMG submission 187528) | Root nodule microbial communities of legume samples collected from California, USA - Siratro red BW (SPAdes) (version 2) | ecosystem: Host-associated > Plants > Roots > Nodule | place: USA... | reverse complement strand
TTAAAGATGAGGTGTAGATGAACGTGAGATGAAACAGTTTGAGAACGGTCATATTTTATTTTTTATATTTCTTTGTTATTGTGAAATGGGTGTTCAGAGCAGTTTTAAGATTGACTGATTCTGTTGTGGGTTGTTATATGAGCAGTTTTAAAGTTGTTATTTTATATATTTCTTTCAAATAATACGTGGAGTTAAGAGAGAGGGAATTTAGAGAAAATTGACTTATTTTTTTTATTATTTTTATTATCTCGTACAAATGAAGAAAACAGTTTGAAAACAGTTTTATTTTCTTGTTATTTTTTATTATTTTATATTTTTTCCTTATTTTTAGGTTCCGTTGTTTTAATTTTTATTTTTATTTTTGTTATTTTCGTTTTTTATTATTAATTGTTTTTTTAAATCACCACCTTTTCTTTTTTTTAAGTTTTTTTAATGGAAAAATTAAAAAAAAAATTATTTATTATTTTTTTAAGAAAACTTAAATTAATAAATATATATTCTATGTTATTATTTATTTTTTCATTTTTTCTTTTTCCACTTTATTATTATATTTTAATTTAAAAGATTACGTGGACAAAATCGAGTGTTGACACATACTAATAATGTTCTCCTCTGGGTGATACATTAATATGCAAAACATATGATGCTATAATATTAACGTTATTTGGTAAGATATATACACTAATTAGAAAAATTTATTATCTTTGAATATATAAATAAAATTAATAATGCATACTCACTACTCACAATCATATTCATTAATTATAAGAATAAATAATCAACCTTTGGACGATATATAAATGCCTTATAATAATAAATTTCAATTAATTTATAAATTAATTATTTATAATATAACATCCATTATATGAGTAATTGAAATTAAAATTATTATTAATTTGAAATTAAAATAAACCATAAAAATTTGACTATTTTTGTGATTACAAATCTATCATATAATCAATTTCAATAAAAAATAAAAATAATCATCAATGAAAAAATCACATAAATTTTTTTGTCTAGATATGTTAAAATATCTACTTGTGAAACCTTAAAGGATAAACCATAATGCAATTTCTATAATTTAAGTGGATGTGCAGATAATTTGATCTTGATCCATAAATAATTACATTGATAATAATATTATAAAATTAAATTAAGGTTGCGTTAAGATTGCTAAGCAATTTTTGCCACGCGCGGAAAACAAAATTGGCAATTCCATCCATAGCTTCCATGATTTCAATAAAAAAAATTAGGATCGCACATACTTTACTAACATGTGTCTATAATTATTATTATTATTTTTTAAATCAATTAAGAAAGTTGTGATTTGATGAAACGGTTCACAATTAAAAACACTTGCTTCCTGATGTGAATAGGGCTAGATATTGTGATAACTCTCACTCGTAATATTCATCAAACCAACAATTAAAAGAATACCATTATCGAACCAACAATTAAAACAATACAATAGCCAATTCAGACTTATTCTATTAAACTTTTATTTTCCGGTAATTCAATTTCCATAATTTTAATTTTATTATAATTTTCAAATTAGGGTTTATAAATTTGAAAAAAAATATCAATAATAAATAATCACAAATTCGAACCGTGATTTGATACCACATATAAGTTTAATTATAATTAAAAATAATCAATTATAGATATTTCACATAATCTTAAAATATATGATTTTCAGATAATATAAAATATTAAAAGAGACTTATTTTGATTTCTGATAAATCCAATCCATTAAACTTTAATCTACCTCTTGTATTTCAATTTCCTTCTGTTAGTCACTTTCTTCTCACATACTCTTTTGATGATTAATTGTATACAAAGATAAAATCTTAATTTATTTATATAATCAATGTTCATCAAATTGATTACCATTAAATCCATAATAATATTTCTATATGAGTCACGTTATATAATATATTTATTTATTTTCTAAGATATATATGTTCAAATATTATGTTTTACTCAAATATAGATATAGACTTGGTTTACCTTTACAATTGTCAGTGCATACTTAAAACATAGCATAACACAAAGCACTACATTTTACCATCATTTCATGAGACGAAGTCATAGTATTATTATCGAGAGAACATCATGCTTCTTTGTTTGAAAATCAAAACCATTAAAGGTTAATTTATTCTAACAATGATCATAATAAATAAATATATTTATGTATTATATCAATAAAATGTAATGTTTCAATAACATTTAATGAAGTAAATGTAGGTAATTAATTTAATTATGTATATTTAGTAATTAATTTAACTACATTAATAAAAACTTTCCAAAATAATTAATAATTATATCGAATTTAATAAAATTAAATCATGCATACTAGTTACACGCGTACTTTCATTAAATAAATTTCATAATTATATATTAAATAATTACATCAATTACTTTCGAAAAATGGGAGAAATGTAAGAGATAAAAATAGAATAAGGTCTCTGAAAACTCTTTAAATTAATAATTTTATAAATAATCGTGTAGTATTATATCCATAACGAAATTTGTTTCCCTTAAAATATATTACGTAACCAAAGTTGAGGGTGTTTTTTTCTAGGAAAATGGTGGATGTAGAGTCAGAAAAACGAAGGGGAAAGAATAACGTGGACCTACCGTGGGTGGTGGATAGAAAATGTTAAAGACCACCAATAACTGACACGTAAGACATGTCTTAGGCGAAAATAAGGAGGGAAAAGATAAATAAAAAAATTAAAAAATTAAAAAACTGATGTTCCAAAAGAGTCAAAAAGTGTGAGTGTGTCCAGAGGAGGTGCATTGGTCCGTTATCCATTGCCAACTGAAAGTGGCAAAGGCACTTCCATTCTCCAATTTCCAGTAGAATAGGCAAAGGCAACAACACATTCCTTCTATTGTTATTTTTATTATTATCTTCATCGATATTTATTGTTTTAATTAATAATACTTTGTACATCCTCTAATTTGCGTGTGATCATCACTCACAATCTTGGATCCTCTCTACTACAAGACAAATTTTCCATTCCAGCATCTCCTTCAGCCTACGGCTCCAGATTCCCCCAATTTGCTTCACACACAAAACACACCACAACCTCGTACCTACCATCCTCTGCGACAAAGTCGGTTGTTGTCTTTGTGTTTACGCTTATGGCCATGGCGTCTCTCATTCAATGTTCGGTTACTTCCTTCTCCGCAACTCGAGGAGGAGACTCTACAGCCTTCTTTTCCCCCTTCACTACCCGTTTCTCGAAGACCCACAGGTGTCGGGTTCGTTGCTCCTTAGATGATAAAGTTTCCGACATGAGCGTTAACGGTTTGTATTTTCCCCGTGGAATCCTAATTCAATTTTCGATGCTACACTTATCTTAGTTCTGTTTATTTTTTTTATTTTTTTTTGTGTAATAATTTTCATTTGTGGAGTGCTGTGGGAAAGGGAAATTGAAGGCTGGGTTATGATTTTTTGTTGAACTGTAATTTTGACTTTGCAGCACCAAAAGGGCTGTTTCCGCCGGAACCTGAACATTATCGAGGGCCTAAGCTGAAAGTGGCTATTGTTGGCGCTGGGCTCGCTGGCATGTCTACTGCAGTGGAACTCTTGGATCAAGGTCACGAGGTTTGGCTCCTTCTCCCTCTGTTTCTCTCTTAATTCTGATATTTTGATATTGGATGTTGTGGTATATTATGTCGTAAATTTACTTCTGAAGCAAAAGGGAATTGTTCCTCGATCGTTGTTCGGTTTGTTTGATTTTATAATTTAGGTGTTGAGTGCGTTGGGTTATTACAGTTGATGTGTTTTATTTTATTTTTTTTATACGTTTTCTTCAAAATTCTATCATTCAGGTGGATATATATGAGTCAAGGTCTTTTATTGGTGGCAAAGTTGGTTCCTTTGTTGACAAAGATGGGAATCACATTGAAATGGGATTGCATGTTTTCTTTGGTTGCTACAACAATCTTTTCCGATTGATGAGGAAGGTAAGCTGTTTTCACTTGCAGTCATAGTGCATAAATAGTCTTCTTCATCTCTAAAAACTGGATTCTTCCTCCCTCTTTTTTCGCCATGAAACATGTACTGTCACTTTAATTTTTGTGTACATTTGTTTGTTTGTCACTTCTTCAATGCTTGGATGATTAGGTGGGTGCACATAACAATCTACTCGTAAAGGATCACACTCACACTTTTGTTAACAAAGGAGGTCAAATTGGAGGTATATTTTGTGCTACAATACATTGCTTCATTTTTGTTCATTATTTTTCCTCTCCACAATTTCCACTAGAGCATTGTTCATAACTATAGTTTGGTTGCGCAGAACTAGATTTTCGCTTCCCAGTTGGAGCACCAATACACGGGATAAGGGCATTTTTGACCACAAATCAGCTTAATGTAATCACATTATTTATTCTATTATCATGTTTGTTTAAATTACATGCCTTGGTCATCACTAATCAGTATTATGCAGAACTAGAAAATAATATATTTGAATCCCCAAAAATATATATTTGTTCATTTGATTCTTCTCAGTGGGACTATCATTGTACCTAACTTCACATGTTGTTCATGAACAGACCTATGATAAGGCTAGAAATGCCGTGGCTCTTGCACTGAGTCCAGTTGTCAGAGCTCTTGTTGATCCAGATGGTGCACTGAGGGACATAAGGAATTTGGATAGTGTAAGAAGATTCATTATTTTTTGCTCTATTTCCGAATAACGCTTCCTGATTGTCTGTGCCCCCAGTTTCTTTGTGTTCTTAAACATGCTCTTCCACTCAGCATAGACATACATGCACACACATACAATAGGAGTAATTGTAAAGGTTCTGTGTATACCAAAAAAAGTAAAATTTCAATACTCAATTCCCTGGAATCTAAGTTTACTGTTTCTCTTTGTATTGATTTTGTTTGTCTGTCATCTTTCTCAATGTCCAAACTTGTTCTTTCAACCAATTTGTGCTTTTGTTACAGATTAGTTTTTCAGATTGGTTTTTATCCAAAGGTGGCACGCGCATGAGTATTCAAAAAATGTGGGATCCAGTTGCCTATGCCCTTGGCTTTATTGATTGCGATAATATCAGTGCCCGCTGTATGCTTACCATATTTGCATTGTTTGCCACAAAGACTGAGGCTTCCCTTTTGCGAATGCTGAAGGGTTCACCAGACGTTTATCTGAGTGGTCCCATAAGGAAGTACATCACGGATAGAGGGGGCAGGTATAGTTTTAGATAGGAGAATATATCCACCATAACTATCCAAATTTCTTCATGTTTATATCCTCATACGCTGCTGGAACAGGTTCCATCTTAGGTGGGGATGCAGAGAACTACTTTATGACAAAACTGCTGATGGGAGTATTTATGTTACAGGGCTTTCCATGTCAAAGGTGATATCTGCTTTCTTGTTTGAAATCTTTACATGCTTGGTTAGAATACAAGTGACATTTCAAAATCTTTATAGTTAATACCTTGTTAACATTTATTTTCATAGGCTTCTGAGAAGAAAATTGTGAAAGCTGATGCTTATGTTGCTGGTTTGTAGATTACTTTTCCTTGGATTTTGTATCATTCCTTATTTTGCCAATAATCTTCAATAATGCCTTACTGTCATTTACGTGATGCCAGCTTGTGATGTTCCCGGAATTAAGAGATTAATTCCATCGGAATGGAGGGAACATAAGTTTTTCGATAACATATATGAACTAGTTGGAGTTCCTGTAGTTACAGTGCAGCTAAGATACAATGGTTGGGTTACAGAGTTGCAGGATCTAGAAAAGTCAAGGTAATTCTCTGAATTTTAGGGTCCATATAGAAACTATAGAGTGAGATACTTTTATTTGACAATAAAGATTGAAATATTTTAATGTTGATCATCATTGTTGAACTTGTTCATGCACCCTTACAATCTGGAGGGCAGGCAACTGACGAAAGCTGTTGGCTTGGATAATCTTCTCTATACACCGGATGCAGATTTTTCTTGCTTTGCAGACCTGGCACTTTCATCTCCGGAAGATTATTACATTGAGGGACAAGGATCATTGCTCCAGTAAGTGTTTGTAATTTCAGAGTTCTAATTTTTCACTTTCACTCATCAGTTCATTAACTAACTGGAACATGAATTTTAAGAAGGATTTTAAGTGACTTGCTTGAATATTCTGTAGTCAGCATAATCATGATTATATACATGGATCGATAAAACAACTTACAGTTGAAGGAATATTAAAAAATTGGACTATATTTTAAGATCTTAATGTTCCCATTGCTTCATAAATTGCTTCTGGTTCCATGGCTAGAAATACATTATCAGCTTGTTTTTAATCAAAAGAATGCTATTGTATCACTATACAACTTGGAATATTACACCAGGTTAGCACTACAACCTGTACCGAACATATACAACATTCTTAATACAATTAAAAGAGAAACGAAATACAAAAGTAGGGGGACCAAACCAAAACCCACTAATGAAGCCTAATGAGTAATATCTCATGGATCATCAACATGCATATAGTATTTGATTTAGTATTGACCTTCTAAGTATATAACGCTAATATCTTTGTCAGATGTGTTCTGACGCCAGGAGATCCATACATGGGCTTACCAAATGATGAAATCATTGCAAGGGTAGCAAAACAGGTTGGTTAAAAAGCAATTATATTTCTCTTATTCTGGTTTTTGATATTTTCACCGTTGATTTATTAGTGTCTTGAAATATGTGCATCAAAAGCGAGAAGCTTATGATGGAGTGTTTTACCGTGTGTTGATTTATTTTGATAATTAAGCATTCAACTTCAACTGCTATTGTTAAAGATATGATTTGATTACAGTCACCTTTCAATTACACAGCACATAATTAAAAGCAATCCTTTCAATATGGTATCATCCTCGGTGACCTGTTTTGTCACTAATCAGCTACTAGACCATGACTTTTTCGCTAGAAGCACTAGCGCCAACTTTCTCACTTTGACTTTCTCTATTGGGTAAACAATACCATTGTAACATCTTATGCTCTTCGGTAGCCACTGCACCCTCTGAGTATTTTCTTGATCTCTGGCAGCTGCTCCACCCTGAGCACTTCTGCTCCCCAAAAATTGCCGCTTCTCCAAGCATTTTTGTTCTCCAGTAGCTGCTCCACTCTCAAAGCATGTTTTGCTTTGTGGCAGCTGCTGCATTCTCAGAGCATTTTCTGCTCTTCGGCAGCCACTGCACCTTTTAAACACTTTTGTTCTCCAGCAGCGACTGACTGCACCCTCTAAGCATTCTTTTTGTCTAGCAACCGTTGTACTGTATGAGCATTTTTGCTCCCAAACAACTGCTGTGCTCTTTGAGCAGTTAATTTTTGCTCTGCAGTAGCTGCAACGCCCTGAGTAATTTTTTTCTCTCTAGCAGCTATCATGCTGATCTTTGACATTAGGAATACAGGTGTGAGTTTGAGTTCCACATTGAGTAAAAATGAAAAAGTTGATCAACATATAAAAAAGAAGACTCACAAAGTTTTGAGTTGGAGTTGGTGTCATAGTTCCTTCTATGGTTTGACTCATTGGTCCTGAATTTCTTTGGCATATCCTCCCTCGAATGACTCAACAGATGCGACCTTGTGATCTGAGCTACCCTTCTCATACGACTACTAAAATGTCTAACTCTCTCAAGAGGTCTTGCATTGATCACACAACACATAATTACAAGCAATCCTTTCAATGTATCTCGAAATTGAATTTGTACTTGTTTATTTGGTGTATATTTGTTCATGCTGCTAATTTGATGCCTGATTGAATTGTTCTCTAATCATCAACATATCATTTTATATTATTTCTATCATAAGCCACGTCACATGTTTCTTTTTGTACTTTATTTTAGGTGTTTCTAAGTCAATGGTAGGCATTCAATTCTCTTGTCATTATATTGATTTTCAAAACTTTTACTAGGTTTTGGCACTGTTTCCATCATCTCAAGGTTTGGAAGTGACTTGGTCTTCTGTTGTTAAAATTGGCCAATCTCTTTACCGCGAGGGACCTGGCCAAGATCCATTTAGACCAGATCAATTGACACCAGTGAAGAATTTCTTTCTTGCTGGCTCTTACACAAAACAGGTACACTTTCTTTACTTTCATATAGTTTGTTCTTCTACGCATATAATATAAACCTTAAATATTTCATGGTATGGAGATGCTTTTTGCCTCTTCATGTCATCCTACAGCAGTCAGTTACCTACAAATACTTATATAGCCCCCTGGGCTTCTGGTATAACCTTGGGAAAAAGTTTAGAAAGTGAAGTGGCTTTTATGACACTGCAATAAATTTCTGCTGCTATATTTGTTTGAATGGGATAACTTGTGTTGTGGTACCGACATCTATCAAGAAATAGTGTATTTTCTTCTTCCTATTTCAGTTTCTGGATTGTGGATTAAAAAACATTCTTGGTGTCTTTTGCCACTCATATGAATTTATTGGCATTCTTGTTCAGTTAATAGTTTGATAAACAAAGAAAAAGGATATTTTAGATAAAAATCATTTGAATAGAAGTGACAATTGACGCGTGGAAAGTGGTAAAGACAATAGACATTTCCTATTTGTTTACAAAAATGGAGCACTCCAAATACTCCTTATATACAAAATACTTTTAGCTGATTAAAAAAAAGCTTTCACTCCTAACTTAGTAAATTGGTCTGTGGAAAACTGTACGAGTATACAACAATAAAATATTCATACAGTGTACATGCTTTTTCAATAGAGATCAGTATGTGCTTTTACCATGCACGCCCACACCACACGTATGAGATATAACTTGGTCAAATTTACTGAACTAATTTAACCTTTCCTTCCAAATTTGTGTTCAACCTTTTTTATCCATTAACTGTATTTTACTTCGATTCCATGCCAAAATTTTAGTGAGCTCTTACAATATTAGCCCTGCAATTGCAATATGTTTATTCCAGTTTCATGCAGTAGTGAAATGTAACTTGCATTGATACTACTCACTTTTATTATTTATTTACTTACATGGCTGTGATTTTTTCTTTGTTTCTTTTTTCAGGACTACATAGACAGCATGGAAGGTGCAACTTTGTCTGGCAGACAAGCTTCGGCCTATATCTGTAATGCGGGGGAAGGATTAGTGGCATTGCGGAAGGAGCTTGATGCTGAATTCAAAGACAACGTACAATTTACAAATACCAATGATGAATTGAGCCTAGTATGAGAAATTTCCGTATGGGGTATTTAATTTGAGGTGAAGCAAGTTTGTTCTTTTCGCTTGCAACATTTTAGAATGTATATTCAATCGAAAAAGTAATTACAGAAATAATTGTTTCGAAGTGTAGTTTATAGTTCTAATATCCGATGTCGATCAATTGCTGTTGCATGCAGTCATTGTTACATGAATAATAGCTATACGAATTATGTTATTGCCTTCGAAGAATCGATTACCTGTTTTTTTATAAGCCAATTAATATTTTTTATTAAATACTATATCTTCATGTGAATATCTATTATTATCCCTGAATTTCTTGTAGAATTTCTTGAACATACTGACATTTATTTCCGAAAATAGCAGGTTTCTTGCTCTCCCATACACTATTACTAGCAGACGAGTTCTTCCTGCACCCTAATACGTTCTTCCTGTACCTTAATAAAAATTTTTAATACCATAATTGTTTTTATGGAAATTAATGAGAATCGTGACATCCTATCCCTATCTGGTTGTTATTCTTTTTTTTTTCAAATAACAATCGGATGGTCTGCTCATCCAGTTGTTAGTTTTTTTTTCAAATGATAACCGGATGGGGGTGTCATTCGGTTCTCATTTCCAAATCAAAATGATAACCGAATGAAACCCATCCGGTTCTCATAGTCCAAATCGAAAAATTAATCCGTTCACTGTCAAGAACGTCCCAAATCCCAAATGAAACTTTAAGTAAGGGCTTCAAGCCTAATGAGACTTCATATTCACGATTACTCCATTGTTATTCCAAGGCTGGCAATGTCAAGGGGATAAAGGCAATTGAGAAAGAAATTTATGATGGTCATGTCTTGATTTGGGATTTGGGGCGTTCTTGACGGTGAACAGATTAATTTTTCGATTTGGACTATGAGAACCGGATGGGTTTCATCCGGTTATCATTTTGATTTAGAAATGAGAATCGGATGACACCCCATCTGGTTGTCATTTGAAAAAAAAATTGACAACCGGATAAGCAGGCCATCCGGTTGTCATTTTCTTTCAAGTGATAACTAGATGGCCTGTTCATCCGGTTGTTAATTTTTTTCAAATGACAACCGAATGGGGTGTCATCCGGTTCTCATTAATTTTTATAAGAACAATTGTGTCATTAAATTTTTATTAGAGTGCAGGAAGAACGTATTAGGGTGTAGGAAGAACTCGTCCTACTAGCAAACCATATACTTACCGAAGACTAGCGAACCATACTCAATGAAAAGACTCTTTCCGTAACCCCGTGATTTCTTTTTTCACCTCTGGACAGTGTGAAAAAAGTTTAATTATCTATATAGAAAAATTCTAAATTATATAATTTAAAATGTATTTTTGAATTTAAAAATATATTTTAAATTCTATAATCTGTTATATTTTAAACTATGTAATTTAAAATATATTTACGAATTATACAATTTAGAATTCATAATTATACTTTTGGTTTATTTGTTTTGGAAATAATTTATAAATTGCATAATGTGAAATTCTTTTAGTAGAATGTCCTTTAAGATAATGCAATTTGAAAATCAATTCATTATAATTATGAATGGTATGATCGGAATGTCACAATTATCTTTCAGATCATTTATTGTATAACTTATATAAAATTGTTATTCTAGATTTCTAAATCTTAAAGATTTTTAGATTATACATAACCCTTTGAAAACAACTTAAAAACTTATATTATGAAAAATTTAATTAACTTATTATTATATAATTTGAAATATAATGTTTTATTTTGAATTTTACAATTTAAAATATAGAGAAATTAAGAGTTGTAGAATATATTTAATTTTTTATCAAAAATATAATGGTCATTTTCCAAAATATATGGAGGTGCATGCAGAAAGTATGGAGCCGGAGAAAGTATGTGTCCGGATATCGAACGGAGAAATTATAATGTTTAGTATACGATAAAATAGAACATCAAACGATAAAACGTTTTATTCGATTAAAAATTTATATATACATAAGTTAATTAATTTAACAATTATACCTACCTTAATAGGTTGAGGATAAAAACTTTCACACTTAATTCATATGCACTAATGCTAGAAACTATATTTACACAAATATTGAATTAAAAAAAATTGGTGATACTTTGGGATATAAATTTAACTCAAAAATAAACATAAAACAGGTGGAGCAGTGGAGTAGTTTGGTGGGGCTAAAGTTGAGGTGCGGTTGATTTGATGCAGTGAGCAATTGAGAACTCAAATACCGTAGAGACTGAGAGAAGCCTTGGCCACACAAATAATTTAGCGAATTTTAGGTTGGTGTTCCGACAGAGAAAACTAAGGAGCTTGAAACCGAGGAAGACAGCCTTAAAATGAACGAGTGATGGTTTGATATGAATGACAATGGTGTACGTGTCTTTGGAAATGGCAAAACTATGGTGCTTCAGTGGAACACCTCTACTACCTTCACGCAACCAGGTACCACTATTACTACATCATAACAAATCTAATCTAATTATATATATTTATGTTGTGACGCTGCAATCGCAGTTTCGAAGGAATCACAGCGTCCAAAGGTGCTCAAACACTAACATGTCTAAAAGCATGAAGACTTATGCAAGTATGAACAAAGAAAGAGAAAGTGAAACCCCTCAGATATTGAAAATAGTGGTGAGTGGAGTGACTGAGCTCTTGAGGCTTTTCTCTCCTTCTGATGAATCAAGGTGTCTATGCCTACTCAATCTCGAACCTCATTTACTTACCATCATCTACATATGTACTAATTACTCATTTTCACTTATTTATATGCAGCTTTGAGAAACAGAGAGATGAATTCCCAATTTCAACCGTCGATGATGTTCTAAGTATCATCAAATCTGATTACGACAACGCTTATTTCGTAACAGGTAACATTCTTTCATTTTTCTCTTTAGCAAACATTTTTGTTACAAGTTTCTTTTGTAGTAGTTATGCATTCTCAATATAAAGTAGTCTTAGGTGATAATTCTTAACATTATCTTTCCCTGTTTAGTATCTTATGGCTAATGTTTTTTTTACTTCCGTTTATTTTATTGTTGCGATAATGACATCAGTTTTGTTTTCCTGGTATGATATCTGTCTCTAAATTTTCGCAAGCAGAATCGTGCTTGCAGATATGAATTATACGGCTTAAATTAATGGACGCATTTCTCACTTTTGTTTGGCAACTAGGGAACTTCACTTCTTCAATTTATTCTGAGAACTGTATCTTTGAAGACCCAACTATTAAATTTCGTGGTAAGAATTCTTGCCTTTTACCTACAACTACTTGTATGCTACTCTTCCCTCTGTGCTTGGCTTGGCCGGTCTTCTCTTCTTCTGCTTACTTTTCATCAGTTACTCATTGTTGTTACAGAAAAAAGAAAACATCACTTTGAATAGTGTTCAATCAACTGAAGCTATATGATGCATGGTAATACAGGTAGGGACTTGTACGCACGAAACTTGAAATTGCTTGTTCCATTCTTTGACCGTGCATCCATTATACTACAAAAGATCGAGAAGGTAGATGTTCTCTGTAAATCAAAAATTTACAACTTGTAAATGTATATATAAGATATTGTCTCTCTTTTGTTGAAAAGAAAAGTCCAGTGTTTTAGATCTTCCTCATTAAAACCATTTACACTTGTTTTGGTTACACATGAAGAAGATTCAAATTAACTGGGAGTAAATGAGGGTGATCTGTTCATGATCAGAAAACTTTATTTTCCTTTGTCTCTGAGCCAGAGAATATCCAAGCATCACCTGGAAGAATGTAAAAATGGGGAGTGGGTGGGCAACATGGGACTTGGCGAGGACCGGGCATCAGACTATTCGCAAAGGATGGTTCTTTTGCGTTTGGATTTTGGATTATATTGAGAAAATGGTCAAGCTTTAGAGATGAAAATAGAATTGTATTTTAAACCAAATTTGAATTTCCATGTTTTTGAGAAAATCAATTTAAGTTTCTAAACGTTAACAAAAGTGGGAGATTTCTTTCCGATGCATTCTGAAGTATTATGTTCTGGAATCTAATCTTTGGCTTATGAGAAGTCTACATTTATCTTTAGATGAAGGAGATTGCAGTTTTAACCGGATACTGGGAAGCTGGGGCACTTAATGTCTACCACTTCATATTCATGAATGTAGCTACCCCACCCCACCAATATTCATGTTATGCACCCAAACAGAAGGAACACGCGATTCTAAGATTGACATAGTCTCTTATGAGCGATAAAGTGATTATCATTACTTGTAATGTTTGACTAAGAGAAATAGGCTTGTAGAATGATGCACTACTTGGAGAGGTTTTTCAAGTTACTCTAAAAAACTTGTAATCTTTATTAGATATAGTAAATTGTGTGTCTTTCACTGTTTTCGATCTCTGGTGTTCTTTTAGGTGTTCCCATCATCTGCCCTTGTTGCATGTGGGTTTTTCCCTATACACATAGAGAATTATCCGTTTAAATAGGCTTGGTACTGGCAATTGTTGGATCTGAAAATTTGAATGACAGAGAACCTTGACCGTTGAAATTTTGATTGAGTTCCACTTGTTGAAGTACTTCAATTCCAGATGCATTAATTTTGAATCTATGGTCTAGATACTTCGAACCATTTCTTACCCATTTGTGTTATTGTTTAGAACCTTAAAAAGATCTGTTTCTCTCTTTTGATTATATGTGCTGATCTTTCTCTTTGTTAAGTTCCTATGTTGTCTTTCTCAGCAAATTGAAAGCCCTAATATTACAACTCTCATGACTTAGTTATTTAGGTACTAAACACCTTGTGTTAGATATTTGTTTTAGACTGCACGAGGCATCTTTATTTGTTTTTTTGTTTCCGTTGTTGAATAAGTCTTTCTAGTCAAAGTAACTGTTCCTAAACTTTAAGAGAAAGTATTTAAGTCAATTTTTTTACTACTGCAAATAATATAAATGTATTGATATTGGCGGCAGAGAGGCAAAATAATAGATCTATTTCATTTCAATTCATATATTTTCTTCTTTCAGTATATTATTCCCTCTATTTTGCCATCTACCTTTATTTTGTAAAAAACAATTGTTATTGGTATTGGTATTGTGAGCTGTTTTCTTATGGACATGTGAAAATGGATGTTGATTCAAATTTCTCTCAAGTTGCACCTACAGCCTTTGATGAAGAAAACTACTAGGATGTCAAAATGGAGGCTTACCTAGAGGCTTTGGATCTTTGGGGTGTAGAAGAGGATGATGAAATCCTTCCACTGCTAGACAAACCACCATGGCCCAAATCAAGCATCATAAGGAGAAAAAAACCCGAAAAGCAAAGGCAAGTTAATGCCTTTTTGTTAGGGTCTGTACAATCATTTTTACTAGGATCATGACTCTCAATTCGGCAAAAAAAATTTGGAATTATCTAAAGACACAATAAGCTCGAGATGAGAAATTCGAAGCATGCAGGTGCTTAATGAGAGAGTTTGAACTTCAGAATGAAAGAGTCTAATATAATCAAGGAATACCTAGACAAATTGTTGGATATTGACAACAAGATAAAGTTGTTGGGAAGTGATTTTGCAGGTTTTATAATTGTTGAGAAAATTTTGGTAACTATGCCAGAGAGGTACGAAGGATCTGTAGCTTCATTGGAGAACTAAAAGGATCTATCTGAGATCTTTAGCAAAAGTGCTATACGTCTTGTAGGCCCAAGCACAACAAAGGTTGATGAGATAAGATCGTATTGTCAAAGGTGATTTGCTAGCCAAGCATCATGAAGCTGAGAAAAACTTAGCCTCAAGCAATGAAAGTCTAGCAAACAATCAAATTAGGGGCAAGGGAGGAAAGAAAACGTATCCACCGTGTCAAGGTTGTGGCAAAAAAGGGCATCCACCCTTCAAATGTTGGAGAATACCAGAGGCAAAATGCTGCAAGTGCAACCAGATGGGGCATGAAGCTGTAATTTGTAAAAACAAAAATTAACACGATGATGAAGGAGCTCAAATTGCCGATCAAGAGGAGGAGGACCGACTGTTTGTGACTACTTGTTTCTTGAGTAGTGAGTCAAATGAAAGTTGGCTAATTGGGGAAAACCCTCATGTTAGAAAAGTAATTTGGGTTAAGTGGGTGTATAGAACTAAGTTAAATGCTGAAGGTTCTATCAACAAACACAAGGCAAGACTCGTGGTGCAAGGTTATGCACAAATTTTTGGTGTAGACTACTCAAATACGTTTGCAGCGGTTGCTCGATTAGACACCATGAGATTGTTGCTTGCTGTAGCTGCTCAAAAGAATTGGAAAGTTTGTCAACTTGATTTTAAATCAATTTTTTTTAAATGGTTTCTTACAAGAAGAAATCTATGTTGAACAATCCCAAGGCTTTGTGAAGGAAGGCGAAGAAGATAAGGTTTATTTACTCAAGAAGGCTCTTTATGGGCTGAAACAAGTCCCAAGATCCTGGTACAGCAGAATAGTTGATCCTTTGCTAAACTTAGGATTTTTCAAAAGTTTAGCTGAATCAACATTGTATGTTAAGCATGATAGAGCTGACATTCTTATCATCTCACTCTTTGTGGATGACCTTTTTGTAACAGGAAGCAACACAAGGCTTGCAGTGAAGCTTAAGAAAGAAATGATGGAGGTCTTAGAGATGACAGACCCTGGTTTAATGACCTTCTTTCTTGGCATTGAGATCAAACAAGGGGAACATGAAATCTTCATTGTCAATACAAATATGCTAAGGAGATTTTGAAGAAGTTATGCAAAGAAAGCAGCACCCCAATTAATCAAAAGGAAAAGTTGTGTAGGGAATATGGAACTGAGAAAATATACCAGGCATAGTTTAGAAGCACAATTGGGTGTTTAATGTACCTTACAACAGCTTGGCCTGACATCTTAAATGTTGTAAGTATTTTATCTCGATTTATGCATTGTCCAAGTGAAATGCATCTCAAGGCTGTAAAAAGGGTGGTTAGATATGTCAAAGACACTTGCAATTTTGGCATCAAGTTCAAGTGGACTGAAGGATTTAAGCTAACAAGTTTCTCATATAGATTGGGGTGACTCAATTGATGATATGAGGAGTACCTCAGGGTACTGTTTTAGCTATGGATCTGGTGTTTCTTCATAGAGCTCGAAGAAACAAGAAATTGTTGCGCAATCTACAGCAGAAGCTGAATTTGTTGCTACTACAACTGTTGTTAACCAAGTCTTGTGCTTGAAGAAATTTTGAATTGATCTTAACATGGAGCATAAGGAAAGCACGAAAGTTTTTGTTGACAATCAAGCTGCAATAGCTATTTTCCATAATTCTGTCTTTTATGGGAAAATCAAGCATTTTAAAATTAAGTTGTTCTTCTCAAGGGACAGAAAGATGGAGCTGTTGTTCTTGTTTATTGCAAAATTGAAAACCAGGTTGCAGATTTGTTTACCAAGCCACTTCGAGCCAACAAGTTTGAATTCTTAAGACAGAAGATTGGAGTTTGCAGTTCCAAAGTCAAGGAGGAGTGTTAGATATTTGATTTTAGGAGAAAATATTTCAGTTAGCTTTTTTTTTTTTCACTGCAAGTATTATAAATGTATTGCAATTAGCACTAGAGATGCAGAATAACAACGGTCTATTTTATTTCAATTCATATATTTTCTTCAGTATTTTATTCCCTCTATTTTGTTATCTGCCTTTATTCTGTGAAGCAACACCTTTTCGTTTCTTTCAATCAGTCTCTGGATCTAACTATAACTAAAAGGACGTTATCCTCTAAGGCTACACTATTTACTCAAAAGATACGTCTTCAAGTTTTTCTCATGAATTCATAATGCAGGATGTCGATTCTGACAGAAATTTTGTGCTGGCATCTTGGAAACTAAGGTGCTTGTCCCCCTCCTTGTGTGCATGAATGAACCATCTATATTTCTTTTTCAAACACTTTGTATTCCCTCAGTTAAGGAGTTACCCAAAACTTGATATATGAGTTGTTACAAAAGATAGAATAAAGACTTTTCTTAATTTTGAATCTCGTGGTGTATAATGCTAGCTCAGTTGTACAACCTGGTCATATGTTGTATATGTGTACCTGTATTGAATCAATGAAGACTATCTTGGTTCCCTCTATATGTGCATTGTTCAAAGAATGATAAAATGCTTCTAAAAGCAAAAAGGTGAAATTCCATTGTAGAAATAATTTTGTGATATTCCTGAATATACGTAAAATGCTGTATTTGGCATCCTTCACCTTTAGCACACAGTTTAGCACTAAAATGATTCCTAACGGTTTGCTATAGCACTGCACTGTAATGAAATTAGGTACAATATATGTTGTCAATTTTATAGTCTTATTTGATTCCTTAGGTTTGTCAGGTGTGCTACGATGACCATCGGTCTTAAAGTATCCGTGTATCTATTATATAGGAACCATTGCCAAAGAAGATATCTAAACTTACATGCCGGGTCTCCATTCCATGATTTCATCTCTTAAAATTCTGAACTTCTTTGTTAATTTATTTGTGGGGTCTGATATGCAGGACCAACTTAAAGCTTCCTTGGAGGCCTCTGATTTCTATTGATGGAAGCACAATATATGAATTAAATGAAGATTACAGAGTCAGTCAAAATGCATCCTATTCTTTCTGTCGTATACCTTTGCACCTATTGATGTGATTTGAGATCCACGTTAACTAGTGTCTGCTACTTTATTTTTTCACAGATTGTTAGACATGTTGAGAGTTGGAACGTTTCTGCAGTTGAAGCAGTTTTTCAGATTTTCTCCTTAAACTCAGGGGGTTGAGATGGCACTTTTGGACGGAGTCACTTGGTAAATATATATTTCATAATGATTATTAATTTATGTAGTTGTTAAAGATGCTATCTACGCCTATCAGTTTCTTTAATGTTTGCAGAATATTTATGTTCTAGAAGAAATGTTTATAAATGGTGTATTAGTTGATTGAGATCCAGTATATATATAAATGTCAATACATTTACGCAACATGAAAAATCAAAAGGAATTTTGGGATTTGAAATTCTAGTATTTTTTGGCTTGAAAGGAAAACTGTTTCCCAAAATCGGGCAGTCATCCAAGAAGTACATACTGCCACGGAAGAAAAGAAAACAGACTTGTTGACAGTACACTAAATTAAGTTGAGCAGGCAAAAGATTCTCTTTTCCGTTAAGGGTATGTTTGAAAAAAGTGTATGTCTGAAAAAACTTCTTCATAATTACTTATAAAAGAAGAAAATAAAAAAAATAAGTTTTTTCTCTAAACTAAAATTAGCTTATATTTAAGCTAAATTTCAAATTTTAAAAAAGTTTTTGAGAGAATTTTAATAAAATAAGTTATTTTTATGAGGAAGTTTGTTTCTTTTTTCCTTTTTATTCTCTTCTATTAAAGGTACTTACGGAGAAGTTTTTCTGAACAAACTCTAAATTTGATGCATTGGTCATACTTGCCTGTACCTGTAAAAAGTATGGAGTGATTCAAATCATCAGTTGATGGATCAGCTTTATCTTTTGCAGCACAAGACGTGCGTCTGTTGCTATAATGGTGGGGTGAGATTAGTGTTTAATGTAGAGCATTTCTAGACCATAAGTTCAGCGTCATAGTGCTGTTAGCAGAACAAATTTTTCTATGACACTCCGCTATTGTTTCCCTCCACTCTGACCGCTGCAACACAACCATGAAGTTCAAAATTACCTTTTACTGCCTTTAAAGTTTGAATGAAATTTCTCTGTACCTACAGTTTGACCCTCAGCCATAATAGGCTATAGCCCATGCCCAACTTGTAGTAGATTTGGTATGAGTATTTGCTTAGTAGACCATGTTTTGGATGCATTTGAGAATTATGAAGGCTTTTGTACTTACTTTTTGACCAAATAATACTCCATATGCTGCAATGTGGATTCCAAGGAATTAAGGCCAGGATCTAAGTCGTGTGAAAGTTGGTTCCTTTTAATTCATTTATCATAGAAGATTGTAGGATGAAACATACGAATTTGGAGTTGCAATCTCTTACAATGTGGCTTACTATTTCAATGGCCAGCATACTAAAGGTTTTACAATCTTCTGAGCCCCTCTCACATGTCAAATTCATTACATACTAGTTCTGAAGCCCAGGGGTAGATTTAATGTTAGAAAGTGGTAGTAAATAAAGAAGTCCTGTTGCAGAGAATCTCCGACATTCCGATATTTTAAAGAAAGATATAGTTACCTTTCTATCTGTATTTTGCCTACCATATGATGTCTGATGGGGTCTATGAGACTGCTGTGGTATTATTGAATCCGAGAATCCAAGGTACAACGATAGCGGTGCGTGGGCACCTGGTTGCAACTTTGCTCTGCCTTAATCTTAAAAAATATATATATGAGGTTATTGCACGACATGTTTTATCCCCCCACTCGTTGCAATCACCAGTACATTTTTATAAAACTCATTTTTTTCATTATAACTTACGTGTTACCATGAACCTCTGGTAGTTCCACTTGGTCTAGAGGACTAGAAACGGATAGTTATTTTTCATTAGCTATTTTTTTCACACAACTTGAAGACAACTTAAGATAAATAATTCCCAAGAGAAATAAAATAACTTTACAAGATATACAGAAAGTTGAGGATACAGGACTGCTCTACAATCCAGGGCAATATTCAAAGTTGAATTCCATGAAAACAGTAGTTTCATTAATTGAAACACAAGTTGAAAATCAATTTTCACAAGTGAAATCATGAATATGCAAAAGAACAATGAAGCAATCCTGTTGCAAAATTTCAGAGTTTAGTCTCTCCGCCAAGCGTAGAGCAACAAAGAGAAACCACCGTTACTACTCCCACACGACCTAGTTGATGAAGAGCACGAGCTCCTCCCTCCATCACTGCTCTCCTCCGTCCACTGCAACACACCAGAGCTCGACGGCGACAGCGTCGCAATTGACGACGCCATCGTGGGTCCCACCAACCTCTTCTTCATCAACTTCTTCTCTGGCCCCACCATTTCAGGCCACACTGCTCCACCATCACCTACTTGAAACACAAAAACACCATAGCCATTGCCGTTTTCACTGCCAACCACCCAACTCAACACGTCCCAGTAGAACTCTACTTCAACACCATCAATGAAGATTTTCTCGTTGCCTCTGAATTTCCACGCCAGCCTTTTCACCACCAAGCAAACCTGACCATCCATTTTCACCCTCAGCACTTCTCCACTGCATAATTCAATCTCTATTTCACGTTTGGAACCCATGAACTCACCCCTTGACACGTAACTCGTGCTTCCAAACACGTGCTCCCTTCTGGACACAAGAGTTTGGTCACTTGTTTGATGAGTTGAAAGCTGCAAGGGAAGAATAAGAAAAGGATCACCCAGAAAGAATTCAACCCTGCCATTGCAGCAGATTGAAAGATAGAAGCATGACTCAGGCTCAGCCGAGTTTCGAGTACTGAACAGTGCTCCGGAGAAGTCCCAGTGAAGTTTGATTTTCTGAGAACGTTTGTGGGGGCGTGTGAGGTAGATGGATTTGGATCCTGGTCGAGTTCGGAAGAAGGAGAAGGTTGAAGGGTTGAGAGTGATGGTGATGGAGAAGGTGTGAGGAGCGTAAATGGTTAAGGAGTGAGAGAGAAGTGTTCTGAACCAGGTGAGTGTGAGGTACGTGGGGGAGTTGCAAAGTTGAGTTTGGTATATGCAGGTTACTAGGTTTTGCGGCACTTGAGTGGTGCTTGAGCTGGGAGGTGTGTTGGGTTGGCTGAAACAAGCTGGGATCATGTTGTGTTGTTTCTTCCTTCTTGGACGTGTGTGTATGTTTCTCAAACCATCTAGTTAATGTTTGGTTGGTTGGTTAGCTTGGTTTACTAGGATGAGTGTGTGTGTGTGTTGTTGGCTTTATGTGTTGGGGGGGAAATTTTGTTGGACTTGTGTTCAATGTTTAAGGTTGTGTTCTTTTGAGATGTTGGCAAAAGTATAGAACTAATAATGAAAATGCAATGCTTGGTTGATATTAAAAAGAAAAAGAGGGAGAACAAGAGGCTTTATGTGCAAGCCTTTCACATACAGTTTTGTTGGCTTCCTTGATTTGCGCCTTTGACAAACCTTAAAAGCCTTCTGTCCCTCGTATGTGTGCTGCTGAGCTGGGTTGCACTTGGGCTCTTCAACTTTCCAAGTCATTCAAATGAGCCAATCAGAGGGATAGAATTAACAACTACTTTATGCCTTAACCGTTTTCGTTTTCATCATACCCTTCTCAGTTCCCTTGAAATGAAATGAGATGTCATAAATCCCTTTTATGATGTTTGAACTTTCAATATCACAAGCATTGGACATAAAATGATCGTGTCTTATGTTTTCGCACGGAGTTAAAGGGGCCACAAGGAGAACTGACTTTTCACATTATCCACTTTTTTTTTTTTTTCTTTCTATTAAACAGCTGATATATAGAGTATATAATTTATGTTTTCTTTCCAGGCCAATAAATTTACTTTGAGTTTTGGATATGTATTCTACATTAGATATTTAGAAGAAAAATTTTTGTTGTGTATAATAGTTTGGTCAGATTTCATGTTTATGGAAAAATAAATATACATGGTTTGTGATACAAAATTGTCCACTATTATTGGCTTTAGTTCAGTAAGGGTGTGTATAATATTTGTGTAAATTCGTCATTCATTATAAGTAAAGTAATTGCAAACTATATATATATATATATATATATATATATATATATATATATATTTATTTTTTTTTTTTTT
>Ga0209700_105301_pt1 | contig 21888 bp, 8 predicted proteins | sample SiratroredBW_FD_187528 | JGI IMG/M metagenome (GOLD analysis project Ga0209700, IMG submission 187528) | Root nodule microbial communities of legume samples collected from California, USA - Siratro red BW (SPAdes) (version 2) | ecosystem: Host-associated > Plants > Roots > Nodule | place: USA... | reverse complement strand
ATTATGATATCTGTTCAAAATATTTTCACTTTTGTCTGTTCTTGTTGTCAACAAAATAAATTCACTGTTACTTTTATTTTCATATTTTGATATATGTAACTTGTTGGTCAGTTTTTTTTTTTCATTCTAATATCTTTCAAATTTTCAGCCAATCTTTTCCTTTTTTTTTTTCAAAAATAAATTGATCAATAAGTTAAAAAAATTAAAGAGAGAAGAAACAAGTTTAACCAACCAAAAGACAAAAGTAATGAATATATTATCTTGTTAATAACAGGATCAAACACCAGGATATTTAGACATGAAGAAAACAAAATTAGATATTTAACAAAATAAAACTTTTAATCAAATTTTAACTGGAAATACTAAAAATTAATGAGTTACTCAAATTTTAATTAGACTAAAAATTAATTCCAATGTAATATTTTTTATTATTTTTGTAAATAAAAAAAATAAAAAAAATCATCTTTTGATTGTTTGTTTGGATTTATTATTTTCTTTATTTTTCTCTTATTTTCAAAAAAACACAACAATATAATTTGCATTTTTTATGATTGTCTTTATCTTTCTATTCAACTTTAAAAAAAAAAATCATCAAAAAATAAGTTTATGTTTACTTTATCCTTTTATAAAGAAAAGCATAGAAAGAAAAATAGATATTAAAAAGTTTGAAAAAATGAAAAAAAAAGATTTTTAATGAATATTATAAAATAAAAAAATGAAATGATTCTTAATTAAGTATTTAGTTTAAGTTTCTATTACTTTTAGCATTTTTTCTTTAAAAGAAGAAAAAGAGGAGAATGATTGTGAACTTAAACTTAAATTGAAAAAAAAAAATTGGAACGTAAAATAAGAGATTTGTCATAGTCTTTATGAAAGAGTCTTTTTTGTTGACCCACTTTCTTAAAAACATTTGCAAAAAGGCAAATTCCTCACATTGACCACCCTTCTCCACCATACTCTATCTTACCCACTTTTCAAAACCCTCATTCACTCTCTGTCTCCTCCCTTATGACATACTCCTTGCATGTACTCACCCGCACCCTCAATTTTTCTCACACAGCAAAAAAGGAAAAGCTATAGCTGCAATGTTCCCCGAACCATAACTAACCAACGTACACCTCCACTACAATCTGCTCCACCTACAATAACAATCCAACAAAGTTATTGATTTCCTTTGCAATGTTGAAGATACTCGTTGCTTCTCTCATCACAGAGAGGCTACACTCTTTATTCTACTCCCTCATTCACTTTTTGAGGGGGACAACACCCTCACAAGCATCATCTTCATAGTTCTCTCATTTCCACTTCATTCACCTTAGCTTCACTCTACACTCACCCTCACTCTCATTCCATGTAAAGAACTGCATTATTTCATACTCATATCCTTTTTCCATTCTCTACTTGCTCTCATCAAGGTTGAGCATCACGGTTTTGCATCAAAAAACACCTTTTCTTTCTTGTTTTTTTCGCCTAAGCAGGTTCTAATAACCTCCAAGAAGTCTCCAGAGCAATCGGAACAGCCCATAACAGTTTGAAAAAGCTTGGAGAAGCCCTTGTCGAAAAATCGGGCTTTGCCGAAGCTCCGCCACCAACAGCTACCAAACTCGAATTTTCTGCCTCCATTAGGTGCGTCTCTTACCCTTCATCTCATTCCCACCATTTTTATAACTTGAAAACGCCTTGAAACCTCCTTTTGAGCCTCGCCAAATGCTTGCTGGTGCAAGTCCCATTGAGGAAGATGACCGAGAGCCTTGTGAGCTCACTTTCTCCCACCACAGACCTTCTTTCTCTTCCATTCCACCTCCATTGAGACGAGGAGGAGGAGAGGACCGTTCACCACCCCATGGCGTGGTGTTTTGCCATCGCCGGAGACTCGCCGAAAAACTAGTCTAGTGAGCTCATTGCTTAAGTACCTAACTTTGAGAGTTGTTTCCAGGAGACCTAGGAACCTTTAGAAGGAGCTGGGGGTTGCATTAGAAAGCTGGGTTTACTATCTTTCCATTGGTATGCCATAACCCCATTCATGAAACCTCTATATCCCTCAAAATTGAGTGTCAAGATGCGGGTCTAGTATGAGTAACTTAGAATATTTTCTAGACACCACATAAAATCATAAACCTTGTCTTGGGGTTGACTTTGGGAGGTTATTCTCCGTGCTCTTGAAGCTTTAGAAGGTGCATGAACTATCATTGGAAATCTTTTTTTACCCTCTTTCCATTGGTCTAGTTTGGGTGCATTTATGAGATTATTTGGTCACCCAAAAAGTAGTGTCCCAAACTGGGTATTGGGCTTCCCAGAAACTAAGTCATGAGACAGCCAACTAGCCAACTTTATAGGTATAAGATTTTCATTGGTCTATAATAGGTACATTTATGTTACCATTTGAGCCTTCGAATTCAGCTCAAAAAACCTGTTCCAAAATTAGTTTCTAGGTTCTTTCCAGAAACTAAGTTATGGGACAGATTTCAGTTTTCAAGTGTCTAACTTTAGAGAGAATTTTCTCTCAATTTAAGAATCTCCAAGGGATGTATTTATGCTTGTTAGAAAGATATATTTAAGATATTTCTAGTGGTATGCCATAGGTGTATTTATGATGCCATTTGAACCATCAATTTTGACTCCAAAGTTGGGGTGCCAAACTGATTTTAGAGGACCAAATTTTGACTAAGTTAAAATTTCAGATTCATCCAACACACCAACTTTGGAGAATTCGTTCTCCGAATCCTTGACATTGCTAGGGGTGTATAAGTAACCAATGGAAAGCCTTTATAGACTCATCTTTAATTTGAGACTAAGTTTGCTTATTTCCATCGTCATTTGACCATCCAAATTTGGCCTCAAAGTTTCCCTCTCACAACTTTTTTCCCACCAAATCCTAAAACTTTCTAAATCCCAAAACCTAGTTTTGTTCTTGATGCTAACCTTGATCTAAAATGACTCTCTAGAGGCACTTACGCCGCCCAAAGGGTGTCTCTAGTTTGGGTCAGGATTCACATCTCCAGTTTTATATTCTTGCTTATTAAAAGAAAAAAAACGTGTCTTATTTAAATAAATTTTCGATTAAATTCTTAAATAACCATTCACGTTATCCGATATTTAATTCGAAAGATTTTAATTTTATTTGAAATATCAAAGGGCCGTACGTATCAAGCGATATCCAAATGAAGTTTAACTTCCAAAAATGCTAAATGTTCCAAAAAATAAAAAAATACCAAATTTTCAAAAATAAAAAAAAATATAAAACTTAAAAAAATAAAAAATATCAAACATTTTAAATAAATCATTTTCTTGAAAGAACTATGTAACCCTGATTCTTGGTCCTAATGGAGATACGTAGATGCAAGATCAAACCTTGTCGGACCCTTTCTAAAAATAAAAAAATATTTTATTTTTATTTCTCTTTTGGGAAAAATAAACATTTTCAGAACCACACTCGTTTTTATTTATTTAATTAGAGGTACTGTCTTAGGATGAGCGTTGTGGGGGTGCTGATACCTTCCCCACACATAATTGACTCTCGAATCCGAACATCGATTTTCACAGACTTACTTTATCTTTTTTTCGATTTTTCCATAGTTTTTTCTAATAAACTATGATAGCGACTCTCGTTTTCCAAAATCTCAAAATTATATTTTATAATTTTTTTTATCGTCATTTGTGTCGTAATTCCGATTACTGATACATTTCAATCAATATTTTAATGAATTAATATATCAATATTTGACCAAATTAATATTTAAATTAATAACTGACTAACTTGTCATTTAACATAAAATAATCATTGAAATCAATAATCCACCGTATTAATATTTTCCTAAGATAATATATTTTAAATATTTGATTAAACGAAAATCATGTGAACATACATTTGAACATTTCTTTTTCAAAGCATAATAAGTTAGCCTTTGAAGTTAATATTTTACTTGACTAATATTTTAATTAATTAATGGTTGACTGAATAAATATTTGAAATTCATATATTTTAAATAGTTAACTAAATTAACATTATGTTAATATACGTTTGAATTTTCTATTTTAGAAAATATTTTTATAAGCTATCCTTTATAAAGTATACATTGTTGGGGAAAGGAGTTAAAAAGAAAGAGGTGATTAGGGTCTAGGATTTTACAAATCTGATCAGAGATTATAAACACATACAAGATGAATAATATTATGGTTTATTTAATATGGCATGATCCAAAATTGATTGATAACTAATTGAGTAAAGGAATCAAACCACAATCCTTTTCTCAATTAAGAAATTTGAATTTTAATTATAGAATAATAATTACTTTTAATACAATTACTATCTATTACATTCATACACTAATTTTGTTATAAATAGGTATATTTTATACATAAGTTCATATGTCTTAATTATAATAATATTAATTTGCAGTTTTCTTTTCAAATAATTGTATATATATTTTAAAATAATTGTAAAATAATAACGATTGGGATATATATTTTAATATTTGGTAGTTAGGTGTTAATTTTGTAATAATTATTTTATTCAATAGTAATATATTCTATTATTAAATGTAATATTAATATTTCATAGTAATTTTGTAATAATAATGATATATATTACTATTGAAATACAGAAAAGTATTAAATGTTGTAATAATTACTTTTGAAAAAGTATTAAATTTAGTAACAGTTACATTGTATTTAATAATGCATGCATTTATGTTTACCCTCATACACTTCAAGTGAAGTCTATAAGTAACAAGCAATGCTATGCTATGAGTTGAGGATAAAACAAAAATCATAATAGGCAGAAGAAAGGTTTGTGTCTTGCAGTGTTTTTCATGGTTTATGGTCTGCTGGCAACAACATTCACTGCATCTGCAAACCTTCCAGACTATTGCAATGGCTATGAATCAATAATTAACCCTTGTGGAAATGATTTGACAAAACCAGGACCCAGTTTCAGTCCAAGTAGTAATTGCTGTTTTGGATCATATTATGGCTTCAATCTTGCTATGCTTAGTCAACCTTTGCACATGCATGCAGTTTGCTGTGAAAAATTTGAAGTTTGATCCGTACAAAATTATCAAAATTCCCGATGCATGTGGGCTTAAAATTAATTTTTCTGTTGATAAATGTGTATTTGGGAAACTTCTTCCTACCTCTCACCAGAATATTCCAGAAACCATTCATGTGTAATTTGAATATTCCAGAAACCATTAATGTGTAATTTGTAAAACTAGTTACTGAGCCCAGTCAAAGCATAAACAAATTCATGGTGTTCTAGAACAGTTTGTGGCTTTTTTTAAGTGCATTACTTTCTTAGAAGAATATGTGACCGTCTCCACCCAATTTTCTCTTACCAATTCAACAGAACACAAAAGTTAAACATTAATAAAATGGTAAACAATTATTAATAAGTTATAAATATTATTAATGATATTTTGTCACACTTGTTGATCTTATTTTTAAGTTAAAATTTATTAAGATCTCTTCCATTGATATTGACAAACATTTTCTTGAATAACACAATAAATATTGATTTTAGTTCACGTCGAATGTAATTATTTAGACTACAATCAATTAAACATATTTTTATCATGTTGATGGTTAATTTTGTTTGATTTTTAAATTGATGTCGACTGAAAAAAAAATTTCTATTTAACATTCGAAACAAACAAGTTAATGGTGGTAAAAGATTTTCTTAATTAACATAGAAAATAAATCCTAACAAGAAAAGAACTGTGTTAGTGTTATTGATAAGAAAAATAATCATTATAGACATTAATAAAAAATATCTACGACAGAGGTCAATAAAAAAATCTAGATCATATCTGTCTAAAAATAGTTTACCAACTTCGATCAATAAAACTATAATTAGTATTAAGCAAATAAGAGTGATTTGAAACACCAAAAAAAAAATATTAATAATGTGAATAAAACATATTTTTTTTATTAACGTTAATAAACAGAGCTAGTTTTCTTTAGTTAAAAAGTAGTCCACCTAGCATTGGTTAAGAAATTTTTAATTAATGTTCAAGAAATAAGTGTGACCTACATCATCTAAAAAGTAAATCAAGTTAATGTTGATTGAAAAATAAATATATAAAACATTAACTAACATAAGATGAAAATAATCTCCCATGACATTAATTAAAAACTCTCACTAACATTGATTAAGTTACAACTTGGGTGTCTAACATTAGTTATAGACTAACCTTATTTCAATGAAGTATTTCAATTGCTATCATATTAAAAAAAAATACGAAATTACGCAATTACTAATAGTTTAAAAATATTAATATTGATAATTTTTTTAATCTATTTTTACTGATAATGAGGTACAAAATCAATATATACACTTATGTCCTTCAAGGTTTGGCTTGACACCCTACAAGGAGAGTCCAATTCAACAAAAAATTCATTTGATCCTATATTAGATTCATTTAATATCATATATTATTAGGTATTTAAGTGTGAGTCTAAGTCCCACATTGGGTAGGAATGAGAAAGTTGAACAACATATAAGAAAGAAGACCCACCAATCTAATGTCTTAAGGTTTTTTATTAGAGGTGGTGTCATTCCCTTATATAGGTTTGCTCAGTTCTTATTGTTAGAGATCTTCTTAGAGTTTCTCCTTCGGATTATTCTAGCAAGTGGTATGACGGTACAAGTGAGGGGTTATGAGTAATGTACTCAGGTTTGAGAATGCTTCCGCTCGAGGGGGAGTGTTCAATATGGAGGAGGGACTCTCACTCGAGGGAGTTCTTATTGTTAGAGATCTTCCCAGAGTTTCTCCTTCGGATTATTCTAGCAAGTGGTATGACGGTACAAGTGAGGGGTCATGAGTAATGTACTCGGATTTGAGAATGCTTCCGCTCGAGGGAGAGTGTTCAATGTGGAGGAGGGACTCTCACTCGAGGGAGAGATTGTTAAGTATTCAAATGTGAGTCTAAGTCCCACATTGGATATAAATGAGAAAAAGTTGAGCAACATATTATTAAGAATTTAATATAAAAAACACAATATTTTAAAGTAAGATATTCTCACCTAGAAAAATAAACAATAAACAAAAATGTTGAAAGGCTTATAAATAATAAAATGTGTCTTAAAAACTATTTAATTTTAAATTGAGGTTTGTGTTTGATAAGTTGCAATATATCATTTCAATAAAATTTAAAAAATATGTGTAATCAAGATTGTGATAAAAGGAAAAGTATTTTAAAAAAATAATTAAACTTTGTGAATATTGAATAAATTGAACAATAGTTGAAAGAATAAAGAATTGTATGACAAAAGAAATAAACAAAAGCTTTTCAAATAAAATGAAATTATGAAAAAAAGAAGAGCGTGAAGATAATTTTTTTTAGATTACCTAATAAGGCGGATATGTATATATTTATTCATATTCTCATTCCTAATTTAAAAAATTGGATAGCCAATATAGAGATTTTTTACCAAAGTCGAGATGAGTTAAGCAATACAGGAAAAGGTTCAGACATCCTAATCATCAATTATTTTATAGATATTTTAATATAAAATAGATGAGATAATTATAATTTTTAAGAACTAAATAAAACTAATTGTAATTAATTAAGAATGGAGGAATAACAAAATAAATAAGACATGGTAAACCCATAAATATAATTTGATGGCATATTTAGGCTTCTTCATTATCTTAACCTTTCTTGTCTAACAAGCTGGTTAACAATGACATATAAAATTATTTTTTAAGTGGTCAATGATTTTGACAAAGAATTTTTATATTAATCATAAAAAAAAGTTAAGTCATAATATTTAATTCTTTAAATTAAGTATGTGGACAAGATAAGTATGTAGTATACTTGTCTCGAATGTACACCCATTTTAAATTATTAAAATATATCTAGTTTATTAGACAATCTAAAAATCTCTCCCTCAATGGTTTAACTCATCCGTATTTAAATCTTTAAATACTTTTTTTCATCACAACATCAACTTTACAATTTTTTTTAGTGGTTCCCTAAAACTATATATATTTTAGAAAAAGTTTATTTGATAATTTCACAATAAATAGTTTATTTGATCATTTCAAATGCTTATTAATATTTTTACTTATTTATTTTTTATTACATGTAACCGTTAATTTTGAATATTTAAACCTATAAAAGTTTATTAAATAATCTATAAAACTTATCTTGTTTTTTAAATTTTTAGTTTTTTTCAATTTGTTGAACTCTTTATTTATTACATAATATAGCTAAACTTGTCGCAACCGGTATCACGACCGGGCGATCATAAACTTATTTCTAAAAATGTTTAAATTGATAATAGAGTCGCCACCCTAGCTTATTATGGGGAAATTATAGAAAAACAAAAAAAAATAAATAAAAATGCCTACAAACCAGATTTAAGATTCGAGAGTCTGTTACATGTGAATGGTATTAGCACCAACAACGCCAATACGGTACCTTTAATTAAATGAATAGAAATAAGTGTGGCTTTACGAAATGTTATTTTTCCCTAAAAAATAGTAATTACAGCAAATAAGAATAAATATATATTTACAAAAATTGCAGTTTAAGAATGAACAATAAACAAACAAACTAATAACAGAGACAAATTTTTATTTTTTATTTTTTTGAACCCGACAAGATTGACCTTGGTCCTACTAATTTCCAAAGGAAAATCAGGGATCACGTCGTTCTAATTTTAAAAATTGATTGATGATGTTTGATATTTTTTTATTTTTCGAAATTTCATTTAATCTTGTTTTTTGAAAGAAGAAAAAAAAATTTGTATTTGTTCATTGTTAAAATTTTATTAAATCTGTTAATTAAATTTTTTTTTTGAAAATGTTATATATATTTTTTAATTATTTTTAAAAAATTATTTTAAATCTAATATTTTATTTTTAAAAGTTTATGTTTATAAGAAAGGGTTTTTTTATTCTTTTCCTAATTTACTTTTATTTTGTTATTAGGAAAAAAAACATATACAACATAAAAACAGAAAGATTAATAAAAAATAAACAATGAAACCTAATACCCTACACAGTGGCAGAAAGGATTATAATTGGATGCTTGAGTTACTTAGTTTCTGGAATGATTATTTTGGTTTTATTCTTTACTGTGACTATTTGGTTTCGTGAGGGATAGTGATTGTTGATGTTAGGCTTTTGAAATTGGGAACAGGGGCTTCTTTGCCTTAGATTCTGTTTCTGGATTGGTTGCTTGGGTGAATTTATAATAGTTTATGTTTTGGTAAAAGGTTTGGAAATTTTTGAATTGGGGAGTTCGACTATCCTATGTTCTATAATGTGTTATGCAGTTGGGATTATTAACTTTCTGGAATTGAATTTGCTACTGATTCTGGACCGACTTTTGATTAACTAGTCTTGTTTTTTAGTAGAGGCTGTTTGGTGTTCTTTTGAATGAGTCTTTGGATTCACTGAGTTCTGAGGTTTTATGTGAGTTTTGAGTGTAGGAATTTTTGATTCTAGTTTGGGATTTTGTGTTTATTTTCTGTCTCTAGGTTAATGATATCTAATGTTAATATATTTTTCTTATTGGGATTTACTACTGACCGTGCTAGCAGCAGTCAGATCTGCCAGATGAACAATACTAGTTGTACAAAAAATGCAGCAATTAGATAATCTCAGAATCGGGATGGGTGTGGTAACAACAACTATATCAAACACCTACATGATCGTGCCAATAGCAGCAATCATCTCGCAGGTATAATAATTTATTGTGATCATTAAAATTAATTCAACAATGTTTGCAAAATAATTACTCATTGACACTGCATCAGTGCACAGGTTAAACAAACACAACAAATACAGATGAAAACATATAACAGAGCAGAATCTGTACAAAATTAAAGGAAAAAAGAGAGCAGAACCAGGACAGAATTAAAGAGAAATAAAAAAGAACAAAACACGACAGAATTAAAAGAAGAACACTAACCAGTTGAAGACTCCCAATTTAGCCTTTTTTTTTTCCTTTTTCTGCTTTCTACTGGACTCTTAAATTTTTCAACAGAATCAATAATATTTTTCAATATTTTTCTTCACCCATTATCTTTTTCTCTCTAAATTTCTAAGTATATCTATGTATTCTCTGTATCTCTCAATTTCTCTCTTCCCATTTTTGTATCTCTCTCTTGAAAATAAAATCAGTTCTTTATAATTTTTACTGTTAATCCCTTCATCTCCCTCCATAACACTCCCAATCAATCATGATTCTTAATTAAGAATCAATTATTTCATCTCTTTGTATTAATTCCCTTTGATTTAAAACTGTATGGTTACATTTCAAGAAGAATAGGCAAAAGGACAATAATAATAAAAAAGAATGAATAGTCACTGAACATGAATAGCCACTCAACTTGAATAGCCCATGAATCGTATGAATGTAGGAAGGCTATGGGAGTTAAATGTCAAAAACATGATTACTAGTTAAATGTCAAAAGCATGATTGTTAGTTAAATGTCAAAAGCATGATTGTTAATTAAATGTCAAAAGCATGATTGTTAGTTAAATGTTAAAAGCATGATTACTAAATGTGATAAGTGTGAGAAGGCAACAAGGTGAAAATTTAATTATGAGAAATAAAATTTGTCAGGCACTAGTTAAGAATCAAAAGGTACTAAAGTTACATAGGAACTTGAATGGACAATGTGTTTCTGTAAACCTTAGGGCTTATGTGGCAAGCACAACTAACAGATAAGGGAGGTACAGATAAGGGAGGTGTAAACAGTAACTTTTTTTTATTTCTAATAACCTCTTAGTAAATTAGGCTTCAAAAAACATCTCTATATTCATGTGGGCTCACTTAATTTTTCTATTCAATTTATTTTAAGACAGACCCAACACTTTTTTTTTGTTATTTTATCATTTTTTACAATTTCATTTTATCTTATTTTTATTATTATTTAATTAAACTTTACTTATAAAGTAAAAGTTCCTTTTTATTATTTATTCTAAATGTCAAAGAAACTAAATAACACATGTTAAAAAGTTTTAATTTCTTATTTTTATTCTTTTATTTTATTTTTTTCCTTTTTTTATATTTGCAAAAATAATTTTATTTGCCCGGACGAAATTGGGTGTTGACAGCTGCCCCTCCTTACTTATATTTTGGCAAATAATCTGGATTTGTTCTGACAAAAACACTAATTTCGTTCGGTTTGAAAATAAAAGACAATAAAATAAATGTAAATAGAGCCTGAGACCTTGTACTAAGACGAGAGGGTCACGTACCTTAAACTGACCTTGTACTAAGACGAGAGGCTCATTGCTTTGAATTGAATGGACCTTGTACTAAGACGAGAGGTCATTAATTTTAGATAAATCTCCGGACAATATCACTAAGACTACACAACCGTGTTGTAGAATGTGGAGATACAACATTGAGACCTTTCTTCTTCAAGTAGAGATACGACATTGAGTCCTTCCTCTGATAGATACAACATTGAGTGCTTTCCCTAAATATAAACTGAACCGAATTTAGTATTCAGATCCTTTATAGATTTTTTTTCAATGTAAACTTTGTTAACTTTATCGATTGAATTGAAATGGTTGCTTCATAAATCATTGGATTATTCTTGATTGTTGAATATTTTTGGTTTTCGCTCAATTCATCTAGTTTGTTGGGTTTCAATTTCAGAAAAAGAAACAGATATTTTAAAAATTGGTTTATTTTTTCGGTTAGGAATACTATACTTTTTTAACACTTTCACGAATACTTTTGAGGATCTGTTGAGTTCTTTCTTCAAATAGAGATACGACATTGAGTCCTTTCTCTAATAGGATACAACATTGAGTCCTTTCCTTACATATAAACTGAACTGAAGATACAACATTGAGCTCTTTCTTCAAATACAGATACGACGTTGAGTCCTTTCTCTAATAGGGATACAACATTGAGTCCTTCCCCTAAATATAAACTAACTGAATATACAACATTGAGTTCTTTCATCAAATAGAGATACGACATTAAGTCCTTTCTCTTTAGAGATTCGACATTGAGTCCTTTCTCTAATAATATCTTCTGTTGATTTGCATGAAGTTTGATTCTTCCTTGTTGCAAGATGTATGTTGGATGCATGACAATGCATGAAAAATGTTTGTTTGTTCTTTTTGAAGAATGCATTTATGAATGCATGAAATGTAATTTTTTTAAGAATACATGTTAAAATACATGAAATTTGTTTGAATATGAATTTTTATTTTGTTCTTTTTCGAAAAAAAATGCATACAAGAATGCATGAAATTTGATTTTTTGCTTGATGTATTTATGAATGCATGAAAATTTTAATTGAATTTGAAAATGCATGTTTGAATGCATAAATTTGATTTTTTGTTATTTTTTATGAATGATGCATGGAATTTTTGATTGAATTTGAAAATGCATGTTTGAATGCATGAAATTTGAGTTTTTGTTATTTTTATGAATGATGCATGAAACTTTGTGAATTTGAAAATGCATGTTTGAATGCATGAAATTTGATTTTTTGTTATTTTTACGAATGATGCATGGAACTTTGTGAATTTTCTGAATGAAAAATGCATGTTTGAGTGCATGAAATTTGTTTGAATATAAATTTTTGACTTTGAAAAAAGCATATAAGAATGTATGAAATTTGGTTTTTTTTGCTTGATGAATACATGAAATTTTTAATTGAATTTGAAAATGCATGTTTGAATCTATGAAATTTTTTAATTTTTGTTATTATTTTTTTTGAAGGATGCATAAAGTTTTTGATTGAATTTGAATCTTTAGTTTGCATGAAAATGCATGTTTGAATGCCTGGAATTTGCTTGAATGTGAATTTTGGATTATATTCTTTTTGAAAATGCATATGTGAATGCATGAAACTTTGCTTGAATGTGAATTTTTTATTTTTTGTTCCTTTTTTTAATAATACACAAATGAATAGAACTTTGATTTTATTTTATTTTATTTTATGAAAATGCATGTTTGAATGCATGCAACTTTATTTTTTCCTTTTCAATTTTTTTTAAGAATGTATTTATGAATGCATGAAACTTGATTTTTTTTTTGTTTTATTAGTTTTGAAAAATACATATATGAATGCATGAAATTTGATTTTTGTTTTGTTATTTTGAAGAATGCATATATGAATGCATAAAACTTGATTTTCTTTTTTGTTATTTTTGAAGAATGCATATATAAATGCATGAAATTCTATTTTTATTTTTAAATTCTCTTAATGGTAATGTATCTGTAATTTTTTTCAATGATTTTACAAATGATTTTTTTTTTCAATAAATTTTTCAAAGACAATGTTTGAAAAAAATATGTACAAATTTTCTAAGAGAGAAGGTATGTACAAAATAGTTTTTCAATGACTTTCAAATGTTTTAAAGATTATGTGCAAAGAATTTTTTAATTATTTCTTCCAATGTTTATTCAAAAAAATATGTACAAAGATTTTTCAAAATATATATATATATATATATATATATATATATATATATATATATATATATTTTTTACATTCAAAAGGATTTTTCAATGATTTTTTTTGTTTAAATGCATTTGTATAAAGAATTTAAAAGATCTCAAGAATATGTACAAACTTCAAAATGAAAATATGTGCAAAAGTTTCTCTTTTCTCTTTTTTCAAAATTTTATTGGGTAGAATCAGACATTCTTGGTAATCATTGAATTCACTATATATCAATTTCTCTCTCTTTATTTTAGAAAATCCAGATCATTTGAAGCTAATGTCAATATGGTGTAACCATCAACTTTTCTTTTGGAAATACTGTTTAGATGCATGCTTAAACCCATGGATAAAAGGTGAGTGTTTAAGAAGTTTGAGGTATTTAAAAGATAGTGGAGATGCAAATCTCCTGACAGGATTGCCCCAGTTTTAGTGTGATAGGCTGGCTATATGAGCTTTAAGCTTTGAGGGTAAGGATAGTATAAAAGGCTGGTCATGAAGGAAAATAGGCTTTGCAATTGCCCCAGTTTGTATGAACAAGGGGAATGATGAGATTGCTATGAAGGATTGCCTTTCTTGGTAAGGTGACAACACTGGGGTAATAAAGGTACAAATAAAAATTGAATTACCTTAGCGTAACACGAGGGATGAAAAAGGTACTCAACATATGATTGCCCCCAATTGGTATGTATAATGAGTATATGTGAGGGAAAGCAAGGGTATCAGATGCCCTAGTGTCACTTATGATATTTCATTATCAGTTGACCTGTGTATAGATGACTCTCTTTTGAAAAGGACATTCTAGTAGACTTGTTTCTTTTTTCATTTTTCATTCATTTTTTTTTCATTTTTTTCAAGTATTATCAATCACATCCTGTTGTTACAAAGCTAAACTTTATTAAAATCATTGCAATCATTCATCAATCAATATGGACTTTATTGGGCTTGTAACATGGCTAGAGAGGTTATAGGATTGTGAAGAAAAAGGATATAAAAGCTCAAAAAATATTTTTTTTGGGTTTGATTTTTTTTAAGCAATGATCATGAACCAAATGTTGTAACCAACCAAGGTCATCTTCCATTGTATCATGTACCTTCTTTCTATTTTCTTTCTCATTAGAGAGTCTTTGTTGTACTCCCTCTTTGATGAAATTTTGGGAATATCTTTTTTTTTTTTACTTCTTTTCTTTCTTTCTTTTCTCTCTCCTTTTTTTCTTTTTATTTTTCAATTTTTTTCTTTTTTTTTCATATTTTTTCTTTTATTGAGAAGCATTCGATGTACTCTTTGCCCGATGTGCATTTTCTTTTAGGCTTTCAGAGAAACTTTTGATGATACTTCTTTCTTGATGAATCAGGAGCTTTGACGTATAAATTGTTTATGAATTTCTTCTATCGAAACCTTAAATTAAGCTGCAAATTGTTGATGATCATATTTTTATTTTTTTTGGCTCGAAGAGGGTACAAAGGATTTACAAAAGTGTTTTGAATATAGAAACATGGCCATATATCATTTTGAATCATGATTCACGTGCATTTTTTCTTTTTTTTTCTTTTTTTTATTGTCCTATCTTTTGCTTAGATAGCCCTTTTGGGTTTTCAATATAACAGACTTTTTTTCGAATGCCCCGAAAGAATAGAGGTAGGAGATTGGTCAACTAACAGAAACTGACATTCTGGCCTAGTGTAAAAATATTCTTAGGTAATCGTAACCATTTGGACAATCCTTTCATTTGAGAATTTTGAGAATTTAGGAAATTTTGGGAAAACTTATTAATTTTGGGAAGGACAATAGGTAACAAACACCGTGTATTCAAATGTTTCCTTAGAAAAGCCAATTTTTACCTTTATTAAACATTTCGCTTGAATGATCCCCATTGTATTATTATTTTCAAGCTTGTGAATTCAATGATCCATGAACAAATGACTCACCATATTTTTCTCCTTTTTCCATTTGAGAAAACACATCTATGAAATTTTGGATTTTTTTAAATGCATTTATAAAATTTTCGACTTTTTGTATTTGGAAAATGCATATATGATATATGTTTGAATGAATGAATGCATGTTTTTTTTTTTTCAAAAAATGCACTTATGAATGATTTTTTTTAATTCATATATAATGTATGTCTGAATGAACTTTTCTTTTATGAGAAAATTATAAATGCATATATAATGTATGTCTAAATGAATATTTTTTTTATGAGAAAATGCATTTATAAATGCATGATTTTTTTTTATTTTTTAATATGAATGCATGCAAAAAAATTTTAGAATATATATATAAATGAAACTTTTGGGAATGCATATGCATTGTACAAAATGGCAGAAAAATACATAAAACATTTTGTGAATGCATATATAAATGCATGAAAATTACGTTTTTTTTTTTAATTTTTTAATTTCTTGAATGGTAATTCATGAATGGATTCTCGAAATTATTTTTTAATTTTTTAATGATATGCATGAATGAATGCTCTACATTCTATTTTTCTTATTTTTTTTTTATCTTTTCAATTGTAATCTATGTTCAAATGTATTATTTTTTAGAAAAATATGTATAGATTTTTAAAAGAAAATGTATATTCAAAGATGTTTTTTTTTTTCTTTCTCACAAATATTTAAAGGAAAATATATTTACAAAAATTTTCAATGCCAATGTATATACAAAAGGTTTTTTCAAAAAGAACATATATACACAATTTTGATATATGTACAAAAATTTCAAAAGATAATGTATCTACAAATTTTCAAAGGAGAGTGTATTTGCAAAAATATATATATTTTTTCTTTTAAAAAAAATTGTCAATGTCTCTTGTAATCATTATATTGCAGACTTCCTTTCTCCCTTTTTGTAAAGAAAAAAAAAATGACTGATTTTTTTTGTTATTTTATTTCATTTTTTTTTCAGGAGAAATCTTATTCACCCTTGTCTTTCTTTTTTTATTCAGTTAGGTCAAGACCTTCACAATGCAAAGAGGATCTCAAATGGAATTAAGAAAAAAGTGAGTTGAGACCATGACCGGGTCTCAAAATAAATCTTGAAAGGAGTGAGGTAAATGTATGAATGCAATATTTTTCATTTTTGATATTCTTGATTTTTTTTATATGGGCATATAGGAAGAGATGCATGAGTACATTGAGAACGCATAAACATATATATGGAATGCATAATTTCCATTGAATGAATGATATGAAAATGCATATTTTTATTTTTGATTGAATAAGAATGCATGCATAAAACTCCATTTTTCAATATTGATTTTTGATTTTTTTTTAGAATTTAGGTATAAAACTCTATTTTTATTTTTGATTGAATAAGAATGCATGCATAAAACTCCATTTTTCAATATTGATTTTTGATTTTTTTTTAGAATTTAGGTATAAAACTCTATTTTTTTTTTTTATTTTTGAAAATGAGAATGCATAGATGAATACATAAAAACTCTATGAGAATGCATGAATGACTCTATTTTTTTTGAAATGAGAACTATATTTTTTTTGGAATGAGGATGCATGTATGAATTCATAAAACTCTATTTCCTATTTATTTTTCTTTGTTTTGATTGAGATGAAAAACTATTTTTTTTATTTTAAGAGAATGCATAAAACTCTATTTTTGTATGAGAATGCATGAAAAATGCATAAAACTTTATTTTTTATTTTTTTATTTCTTTTAAAATGTATTTTCAAAAATTTTCCTAAAAAAAAAAGCATGTTATAGAATGTAGTATGGATGCCTTTGAAGATGTATGATGCACATGTCAATGTAAGATGCATATTAAGATATGTGATGCATGTTTAGGTGTGTGATGAATGTCAATGTAAGATGCATATTAAGATATGTGATCCATGTTTAGGTGTGTGATGAAGGTCTAAATGTATGATACCTATTTAGAGTATGATGCATGTTTAACTAAAAGATGCATGCAAAACTAAATAATGTATGCATGTTAATATTTTTTTATGGGAGTAAATTAGAAAAAGATGCGTAAAAATACAAACTAAGTAAGCAACAACTACAATGATTTTTGTTTTGCTATGTCTTTTTTTGTATATTTTTTTTATACGTGAAATTTTTAGGAATTCATTTATGATTTTAAATGTAAATATATGGATGTATGAAATTTGAATACATGAAAAAGTTTCTTTCTTTTTAGGAAAATGCGTTATGAACACATGAAATCATTGTTTATCTTTCCTTTTTTTAGAAGATAAGAAATTTTATTTTTTTTGAATTTTTTTTATTATTATTTAATATCAACGTTTAAAAAAAATGTATAAGTGCAATGTGAATGTATCAATATATGCATGAAATTTTATTTGAGAATTCCTATGAAGATGCATAATGTATGATGAAAATGTACGTAGAAAATATATATTTTCATTTTTGTTTATTGAATGTATGATGATATGAAAATGCATATAACTTTATTTTTAATTTTTTGATTTTTTTTGAAAATGCACGAATGAGTGCATAAAATTCTTTTTTTTTAATATGAGATAGATGAATACATCAAAACTTTATCTGTTTTTTTCATTTATGAATAGGAATCTATTTTTTAATGAATAGGAATGCACAAAACTTCTATTTTTATTTCTTGAATTTTTTTTGTTTTGATGTTTTTGTTTTATTATTTTTTTTATGTATGAAATTTTTAAGAAAATGTATTTAGGAATGATCTTTTATTTTTTTTAGAAGGTATGATTTTTTTTTGAAAAAAAAAATGAATAACTAATTTTTTTTTATTTGATATCAACATTTTTTTTGAAGAAACAAGTGTATAAGTGCAATGAGAGGCATGAACATATGCATGAAATTTATTTAAAATTTATTTGAGAATTCGTATGAATAAATGAATGCATGATGAAAATGAATATGTTTTATTTTTGTTTATTGAATGTAAGTTGCATTTATTAAATCTATAACAATATGAAAATGAATCCTATACTTTCTTCTTTGCTTGTTTGAACAAAACTTCGAAAATGCATGGATGTATGAGGCTACGAAGATGTATTGACTCTATTTGAAATTTTTTAATAATGTAGATGTGCTATTTACATGAGAGTATATGAATAGTGCATGAAACTTTAAATGAGAATGGATGTATGATGCATGAAAAAGTCATTTTTTTTATGAGAAGGTATGAACAAATGAATATATATATATTTTGCATAAATGGATGTATGTAAGAATGTATGAGAATATATTTTTGATTGATCTGAAAAATAAAATATGTAATGCATGTGAGGAAAATATTTAATATTTTTTATTTCTCCAAAATAATTTTTTAGAAAATAGGAAATATCAAATGCAAAATGAGATTAATCATTTTTTAGAAGAAAGAAAATATACAATGCATGTGAGACAAAATGTTTAATATTTTTTTTCAAATTTTAGAAAGTATGTAATGCATGCTAGAAAAATGTTTAATGTTTTTTATTTTTATTTTCCAAAATAATTTTAAAAGAAGAATAAAAGTATGCAATGTAATGAGATTGATGTTTTTTTATTTTAAAAAATCTAAAAAAAAAGAATATGCAATATTTGTGAGACATTTAAATGTTTAATATTTTTTATTTTTCAAATCCTAAAATGTATGTAATGTATGTCAGGAAAAAAATGTTTAATGTTTTTCTTTTTCAAATCCTAAAATGTATGTGATGTATGTCAGGAAAAAAACGTTTAATGTTTTTTTTTATTTCTATTTCCTAAAATCATTTTTTAGAAGAAAGAAAATATACAATGCATGTAGACAAAAATGTTTAATGTTTTTGTTCTTTCAAATTTTAGAAAGTATGTAATGCATGCTAGAAGAATATTTAATATTTTTTTTATTTTCCAAAATCATTTAAAAAAAAAGGAATGAAATTATGCAATGCAAAATAAGATTTATGTTTTTTTTTTATTTTCAAAAATCATTTTAAAAAAAAAAAGAATATGTAATATATGTGAGACAAAAATGTTTAATATTTTTTATTTTTCAAATCCTAAAATGTATGTAATATATGTCAGGAAAAGATGTTTAATGTTTTTTTCTTTATTCTATCATTTTTAGAAATAAAATAAAAAAATGCAATAGAAAAATGAGATTAATGTTTTTTCTTTCTAAAATAATTTTCAAAAAAAAAAATGAAAATATAAGATGCAAAATGAGATTAGTCATTTTTCTAAAAGAAAGAGAATGAGACAAAAATGTTTAATATTTTTTATTTTTCAAATCCTAAAAGGTATTGTATGTAATATGCAATGCAAAATGAGACTAATACTTTTATTTTGTATAATTTTTTTATTATTATTACTTTTTAGAAAAAAATATGTCATGCATGAGATTAGTGTTTTTTTTAAAAAAAAAAACCATTTTTGTTTTCTTTAATAGAGAATATGTGATACATAAAAATGAGATTAATATTTTTTTTATTTTCCAAAAATTATTCTCTTTTTTTTTTAACAAAAAGTATGTGAAAAATAAAATAAAATTAATGCATATGAATAGAAAAAAAAAAATCTCTCTGTTTTTTTAAGGAAAAGTGTTAAAAGTATACAAGTAAACTCCCAAGAAAGAGAGGTGAGTCACAATTGGACATTCTTTAAGTACCAAGTCTTTCCTAGCCAGAGTTGTTCTTAGACCACTCTCACAAATTTTCTTTAAAAAATCTGAGATTGATTTTAAAAATAAAGGATGTATTGTATGCAAGGAAAACAAGATGAGATTGATATTTTTTTAATTTTTAATACTTGTATAATGAACAGCAGTGTATAATTGAGCTGTAAAAAGTCCCCCTTAGTGTCCTAATTATGGTTTGACCTAATGGGTAGAGTTCTAGGATTTTTACATGAGATCACACAGGATAGCTTTGTCCTAATTCCTATTAAAGGTCACTAGAGCCATAACCCACTTTACCGTATATCTATATCAGTCAGTAATGACCTTTATAGATATGAGAATAAAGCAAACAGACCCTAGCTGGAGCTTTCACAACGACCAGGAAAGGAAGTACATCCCCCATCTTGCTACGTGACTCTTCTATTTCTAAGCTTCACAGACTCGGTATAGGCCCCACTCATGATATGCAAATAAAATATATGTGTGAAGGGAGAAAAATGCAAACCCAAACCCCACCTGCAAAACAGTCAGAAAATTCCCAGGCATATATATATATATATATATATATATATATATATATATATATATATATATATATATATATATATATATATATATATAACATGTCTTCTACCCTAAGGTTCAATATTACAATAAGCATAAAACACATAAATATTTACATACCGATATCACCTGGAAATGAGAATCATAATAAGTAATGATGCTAGAAGAAATTAGAATAGCAGATGAGAGAATGAAGAACTCAATAACAGAGGAGAGGAGAACTCACATTCCACACACACTCTCTCCCCCTACCATTCAAGCATGTATACGCTCTTGCGCTACAAATTAAAATGCATAGCATACAATATATACAAAGAAAGGAAATTTCAACAATACAAGTATTTAATATCTTGAATATGCTTTTGCGCTACAAATTAAAATACATAATATGCAATATATATAAAGAAAGGAATTTCAACCATACAAGTATCATACCTGGAATATGCTTCTACGCTGCAAATTAAAATACATAATATGCAATATATACAAAGAAAGGGAAATGTAAGCATTCAGAAAACCACCCAAATTTTACTTATTTAATTAAATTGGCCTGACTCTCTAAAATGTCCCCAGCGGAGTCGCCATTTGTTGCAACCGGTATCACAACGGGGCGATCACAAACTTATTTTTAAAAATGTTTAAATTCATAATGGAGTCGCCACTCTAGCTTATTATGGGGAAACTATAGAAAAACAAAAAAAAAATAAAAATGCCTATGAACCAGATTCAAGATTTACGTGTGGGGAAGGTATTAGCACCCACAACGCCCGTCCTAATACGTTACCTTTAATTAAATGAATAGAAATAAGTGTGGCTTTACGAAATGTTATTTTTTACTAAAAATAGTAATTACAGCAAATAAGAATAAATATATATTTACAAAAAAAATGCAGTTTAAGAATGAACAATAAACAAACAAAATAACAATATAGACAAATTTTTATTTTTTTATTTTTTGAACCCGACAAGGATTGACCTTGGTCCTACATATTTCTAAATGAAAAGCAGGGATCACGTAGTTCTAATTTTAAAGATTGATTGATGATATTTGATATTTTTTTTTATTTTTCGAAATTTCATTTAATCTTGTTTTTTTAAAGAAGAAAAAAAATTTGTATTTGTTCATTGTTAAAATTTTATTAAAACTGTTAATTAAATGTTTTTTTTTATTTTTGAAAATGTTATATATATTTTTTAATTATTTTTAAAAAATTATTTTAAATCTAATATTTTATTTTTAAAAGTTTATGTTTATAAGAAAGGGTTTTTTTATTCTTTTCCTAATTTACTTTTATT
>Ga0209700_105298_pt1 | contig 21923 bp, 20 predicted proteins | sample SiratroredBW_FD_187528 | JGI IMG/M metagenome (GOLD analysis project Ga0209700, IMG submission 187528) | Root nodule microbial communities of legume samples collected from California, USA - Siratro red BW (SPAdes) (version 2) | ecosystem: Host-associated > Plants > Roots > Nodule | place: USA... | reverse complement strand
CCCAATTCCCTCCACCTCCTATTTGTGGTCCTTTCCCTCATGCTTCTTCTCAGCTCTTGGATTGGCTGATCCTTTGCCAGCTGTCCATTTCTTGTAACTAACTTTTTCCTTCCATCAATTATTGCCAGCTCATCACTACAATCTTCATTACGTCCACTAACAATCTGCTCTCCACTTTTCTTCATTACACATTGTAACTTACATTTCTTATTCAGGTTTTCTAGTCATTTATTTTGTTCCTGAAAAACTTATTTTAGCCCTGTCCACACCAACCTTTGATGCTGTTACTGCACAGTATGCATTAGTTATCCTCTTGTAATCTGTTTTGAGCAGTGCCAGTTAGCCCTGCCTCTGTTTCTATCTGGCAGTAGAAATACTGCATATGATAGCACCTGTCTTTTTGTATCCCAAATAGGAATGATAAGAACCTTTGCAGAACCACACCACAAAAGCTAGCTGTTGTAGTTGCAGAGCTCAACGTCTTATAAACCTCACATACTTCCAATGTGGGACACAGGTCCCATACCTTGCCATTGGTTCCAATATACGAGCATGCTTTGCAGCCCTTACTCCCATGTGGGCTGGTTGTGTGCACTAGCACTTTGGGTAGTCCCAAGTGAATATTGCAGTGCGATGTCACCGTCCACACCACTCTTCTGCAACTGAAAAATGGTGGAAAATTCTGGTACTAATTGATGGAATCTTGGGAGAATTACACAAAAAGCTAGCCCTTGTAATTGCAGAGCTCAAGGTCTTATGAACCCCACACTAGAATCTCATACTTCCTATGTAGGACTCAAGTTCCATACCTTTCAGTTGACTCTACAAGGCAATAACAAGGGCAAAATCAACCTTAGTAAGACATTTGTACTTACCTGTTGTGAGCATTTAAACATTAGTTTGATTTGCCTGAATATTACACCACATTTTTCTTGATTTTGTTATGATTAGAAATTTAGAACCAGCATTATGGACAAATTGGAGGAATTGTGTTCTCTTTGTTTTTTGGCCTTATTAAGAATCATGTGTATGACATATGCAATCTACATAAACAGTATAAAAAGGTCACTAGTTGGACAATTGGCATACATTTATTTATTGGTTTCATCGAGGTACTAATTTTGAAAAGTGATAATTTTAGTTTTCACTTTAAATGTGACATAAGGTTACTTACCCTTACACCTCTCTCTTTTATGTAGGAAAAATTGATGATTCAGAACGACTTCGTCCAGAAGAATTAAACCAACAGAACATAGAGGCTTTGGTTGCTGAAAGTAATCTGGTATCGAATCATTTGACTAATTTATTCCTTTTTGTTGTAAATATTGTAGATATTAGGATATGAAAAAATATCTCTTTGTATCTTTATATTTATCTTTTTTTTATGTTGTTCCCTTATTTTCCTTTTTGTTTACACTTTAAAAGGGAGATTAGAGCTTGTATTAAAAATATGCTGAATATATCAAAGTTTCTTTTCTTTCAACTCTTTCAGTCTTTCCATTTATTTTATAGACGCGTACTTCATTATGTAGCTAGAATTTTGGTGGAAATATTCAAAGGTTAAGATGTCTTTATCAACAAAGGATGCAATTAAAAAATATAATCATTAGAAACAAAGATCACTTCAATCCCTTTGCACACTTGTTCACATAATTTGCAACTTTACGAAAATTCTAACTTATCACTGTTTAAGCTTGTTTATAGTTGTGTAGTTTTACTAGATGATCCTGGTGGACTGACTTGAGCTTTCATTGAAAAGAAACATGAATATGAAAGCAGTGTTCAGTTTTTTTCTATGGATCTGAACTCTAATATGGTTTTGCAGAAAATGGAGATATTGCCAGTCAATGATTTGGATATTGCTTTGCAAAATTTTGTGAATAAGGATGAGAAAATGGCATTTTACACTTGTGTACAATACAATATTCAAGAAACACGAGTGAGTATTCTGTGCTGCATTTATCTTTCATATGCCTTTGTTCATGATGCTGCTATGGTCTAACATCTGGTTCATGGTTTATTCCACAGCCTATTATGATTTAATAGAGTATTTTCTTGTTACTGTCAGTTTTTTGTCTTCTTCTCATTGATGATTTTCATGCTTGATCAGAATAAAATTGCTAAGGATTCAGATATCCTGAAGTTTGAGGAAGAAGATTTAATTATTAAAGTTGGAGAATGCTTGGAGGTTAGAAGCTTGATCATTGTTATTTATTATTAATTAATTTCCAATGGATTTAGGTTTTAAATTTGTTGTGTCTTGTGGGAAAGCCGTGATACTAGTTGGAGATAATCTAGGAACAACAGTTTCCAATGTCCTTCAGACCTCCATTGATCAGAAATTTGTTTGCAGTATTCTATGTTGTTGGGGCCTTCATATTTTTCACGTGACAAGTTTGATGGAAGGAACATACATTTGAGTTTCATGAATGACTCTTAGTTGGTTATCTCTCTTGTTCTAGGAACGTGTTAAGGGACGATCTGCAGACTCCAAGGAACCCACACAACTCAATGCTGATGCTCAATCATGGAAGGTAAACCTTCGTGTGTATTTGCTATTGCAATAGGGTTAAAAAGCTGTTTTTGAGCTGGAAATATTATTATCCATGACCTTTGGTATTTTGTTCTTAACTTCTCTCTAATTCCATGTAGGATTTCCAAGGAAGAAGTGCCGCTGGAACTGGAAGTACTGCAGCTTCCTTCAGTGATGATGAAGATGCCATACCAGTATCTAGCTCAAAGCCAAGTACTAGAGGTCGGAAAGGGTCAACTGGTGCATCTCAAACTGCAACCAGAGGAAGGGGCAGGGGAAGAGGCAGAGGTTCCAACACCATGAAGCAGACAACTCTTGAAGGTTTTCGCTTTTCTCAGAGGTGGCTTTTCTTGCTGATAAATGAACCATTTAGTAGCTTTGTTGAGTTCTTTGCAACAAGGCTATCAAACTCGAGAGTTTATGTTTAGGTCGTGGAGCCATAAACTTGACTCATAAGCTAGACTCGTTAATTTCTTAAAGTTGATCTAATATAAGAATAATTTTAAAATGTCTAAAAATAACTTATATGCATTGAACATGGTACTTCTAATACAAAAACATTCAGCATTTGAACTCCCTAATAAAGAAAAATAGCAAATTACAATAATAAAGTAACAGTTGTATAGTACATTATGGTTGAGAATATAATATCCATGCTGTGATATGAAATTCAACTAATATTATGGTTTGAAATATGAAAACCAACAAAATATGTTGAAGGTGAAAAATATTCCCTGTATTACACGTCACAATTAGTGTGATGAAACCAGTAAATTATGTCAAGTTGAAACTTTCAATTTATCAAAATGCCACGTTATCAAGACATAAAATCAAGAGGACAGACAATGGAGGGTCCGGTCTTTTACCATAAATAAAGCAAACAGTTTATAAATTTTTAAAAAAAAAAAAATCTCTAGTACAGAAAGCAGAAAATAGAAGGAGAGCTTAGGAGGCCTAGCTTGTAGCTTGATGTTATATGAACATGTAGCTCCTACTTGATGCCCAGCCATTGTTGAACAGATCAAGATTCAACACAGAAAGAATGACTAACAGAAGATTGAAGCCTTCAGTGGAACGGAGAATAGTGACAGCCTTCATCACAGATGACAGAATCGCAAGATGGGTGCAGTCAACAAAGGTCAAAATTGCGAGTTGGATGTCCTGAACAGAGATGAGTGTCACAAAATTTGCCTCTGCTGCATTTTAATCTCAGTTGCTCCTCAGAACTGCCCAAATGAGCGTAGATTTGGACCCCGAGTAGAATCACCAACTCACCTCTCCAATCATGAGTTTGAGCAACTTATTAAAGTTTTACCCAAGTCGACCAAGAAATAGGCTTGCATGCGAGCTGAACATATTGATGGCTGCAAACTCGGGAACTCATCTGATTCTAGGCGTTCACACATGAATTTAGTGACTAAATTCTGTAGCACAGTAAAACCCAGAAGAGAGTTGGAAATGATGAGAGAAAACTTACATAATTTTCTCTTGTTTATTTGTATTTATTTTTCAAAAAAACTTTCTAACTTAATAAGCTTGTCTTTAGTGCAGAATATCCCCTTTTTTTGTAACGTATTGTTGGCCAATGGACCCACCGTAGGGTTATTGTGTCAAATTTTTTTTAGCTGAAATTTGGTCTCATTGTAAAAAGACTAAAAATAGGTACATGATCAACCGTAGCAGAGATATTAGCTCTAACCTTAACCCTCGGTTTATTTATTTTCTTAGTAGAAGCTATGATTCTTATATCTGACTTGGGATTTGTTCCATGCATCCCTGTTGCTGCTTGCATGTTGGGCAGTGTGGACCAGATGTTTTTTAGAGCACGCATGAAAATAATTTAATGAAGGATTAGTTTCCCCCACCGATGGGTTATACGGTCACTTTGATATTCTACTAATAATGCCATGACAAAAGGGATAGTTATTCTTCCTGATTTCGTTGACTTAATGCAGGTCTGCATCAGTCACTGCAGCAACTGCCACCCAAAGTGACGCTAATGAGGATAATTTGGCCTCTGCTTTAAGTGATGATGCTGAGAAAAATGATGTTGAAGAGATCGATGATAGTTCGGTATAGATCAAGCTAATTCCTTGTGTATTGCATTCCTTAGTTTGTAACACCTTGAAATATGAAGTATTGATTTATTAGGTTCTTTGATTGAGTGCTTGCCAGTCTGATACCAGCAAAACCTAACATTTTTATGCATGCTATGAAATTTTAAATTTTCACTGAAGCATCCTTGACGTGCTCAATAATAACTAAGTTGAATCTACTGCATCTTATTGCACAGGAAAATGAATCCAAGATACCACCAGGACGGAAGAGAGCTGCTTCAAGGGGAAGAGGTAGAGGATCTACACAGTCTTCTAAACGTGGAAGGAAATCAGATAACTCTTCAATCCATAGAATGCTCATGAACAATAATGATGATGATGACGACGACGACGACATTAGAACAAGATTAAATAAGTCACAACCTCGGGTATGTATCTCCATTTATTTCTTGACTTGTTTATGATAGAATATAAATTACCATTTTCCATTCAAAACATTTTCCATATATTCAGTCAATACTCTTTATTCTAGCCATAGGACTTCTAGAAAGTAGAGCAGAAGTATTTGAACTATGCTTGGGTGTTGGTTGGCGTGTCACCCTTAAGAAAAGCATGGTTGTGAATTTTCTGCAACTGATAGTAGTAAAACAAAAAAGAAGTTCTGGGGATATATTTATATATCAAATTAGTTTATTCACTTCCTATATGAATTTAATTACGCATAGATGTTGAAATTACTGGAAGCAAATTGATTTTACTTAGTGGTCTGCTACCTTGCTGTTGAACCATATTTCCAGGCAAATGTTCATTTCGGATATAGTTCCAGTAAACTTAAAATACAGATGAGGTTGATATTGGAAATTTCTTTTAACACAATGCACCTTCTGATTCTTAACATATTTGGAGTTGTGATTTCGTGAAACTAAGCCCTTTCTCTTGTTTCTAGGTTACTAAAAGCTATGGAGCTCTAAGAAGGTAAACAGTCCCGGTGAACAGATAAATACTGTGTTAGGTTTAATCATTATCTACCTTGTATAAGCAAAATAGTCTGTCAAATGTCAACTAACTTATAACGTCTTAGTGAGATTCGAAGATACATCGGTTAGGCAGAATGGAATTAAGTAATGTTATATGTGGGCATAGGTATATGAAGACGAAAGCAAACCCTGACAGTTACTTCAGAATAGGTTGTGCAGCATTCCAATTAGTTTGTGTTTTCCTGAATGCATTCTTTGTTATTTTTTCCTACCATTCTTTCTCTTTAGGCACCATAATGACATTCAGTTTGGCACAATTGATTGATGTTTTATGTGAAAAGAGAAAGTGAAGTAGGAGCATATAATTACTTTATTGCGTTAACATATAATTACACAAACGCGTGTACTGAAGCAAAGCATGATTATTTAATGGGCAAGAGAATTTAAGACAGACTCGTAAATATATGGCTCGTCAAGATGTTTTTCATGTTTGTGATGGCAAGGTGCTTAAGGTAATAAGCATAACAATATTAATGTTTTATGGGACTCAATGTGTGATGGTGTCAGAAGTGTTGTTGTAATAGAAAGAATGTTATTAGATGGATAGTAGTTAAAAAGTGGAGATCAGAACTATATGTCATGAAAGTATAGGAGTGACACTTGACGAAAATACTATAAAATTAGACTTTGGATGGTTTGAAAGGTTATTAAGGTTCAGAGCTAGAGAAGACTTGAAGATATTGATGATAACCTAATAATTACACGTAGAGGAAAATCGAGAAAAATCCTTCTTAAATTACTTAACAAGTATTTAATATAGTTAGAGATAGAGGTGTTTAAAATGGAACTCGAGAAGAAACTGAAATGATTTAAAAAAAAAAATGAATTTTGTTTTAGAATTTTTAGATTTTTTTTTCAGCCGTTTCGGTTAGTTTAGATTTCGAATTGGAATTGAACTAAGCTGCATATTAAAGTTAATAATTAATGTAAGTGTCTCTTTATTTGTAATTTACTTTTTAATAGAAGAAAAAATTCAAATTATAAATATACAATAATCATAAAAAAAAAGTCATAGTAGGCACCTTTATTTGACAATTTTACAGTTTTTTCTGTAAATAAATACTTAACAATTTTATAACAAAAAAAAAATTATAAAAACCCATTTAAACTAAACTGCAAAATATTAAGCTAGTTTGTAAAGATTTTATATGAAATTAAATTAAATTAAATCACATTTAATTTTTATATTTTATAGGGTAACTTTTTAATAATAGCAGAGCCTTGGGTTTTTAAATAGTCAGGTATTGTTGAAATTAAATAATAATTTAACAAATATCTGAAGTTAACAAAGAAACTAATGCCTCAGAATATAGGCAGACCATCTGTTAAATTTCTATATTTAATTGATCAGTACATAAAATCACGAACTGTGAAACATATAAAAAGGATTTTTCTGTACTTGATGGAGCTATTGTGTAAATTAAAGTTCTTTTGGATTATTTTCGTACAATTTTAATCGAGTGTTACCAAAATAAATTGCTTATACCCTACTTTATGAAATTATTAAATAAATGCTTATCTATTTTCTAGTGAAGCTAATTTGTCTGACTAAAAATACAATGATTTTCATATAACATAAAATTCAATTTCCAAATATCGAATTTAATCTGTGACTCTGCTGCAAATAGGAGAGGACAGAGTTGGTCAATTTAAGAGTCGTGTAGAGGGTTTGATAAAAATTGTTACATGGCATAATTGAACAAATATAACTCACTACTTTTGCAATTATATGGTGCACACATCACTCGCTTCATATATCTCGCTATGGCACAATATTCTGACTTTAAAATGCCGGTTGAATAAAAGTTAGTTCCATTTTAATATTGGGTTAAAAAATTCTATCCAACTAAATAATTGCCAATAGAGTTATATTTGATGGAATAATATACGATAAGTGGTGTTAGAAGCAAGGTGGGGTGTGCCATGTTAATTCCAAATATAGACAAATGACATAGAGTGGATAAAGATAAAATGTGGATAGAAAGATATGAGTTAAGATACATAAAATCCTTTAGAACCTTCTCATTGGTTGCTCCAAAGCATACCATCCCCACCACCAACTTCTACTTCTGTTTCTAACCACAAATCCCTCTTGTTCTCTTTCCCTACATATGATGTTACATTCAACCCTTCTTCTCCTCACTTCTGGAAACCAATAGTTATCATTTTTTGAAGTAACTTGAGGTTTCAAACCTAAGAAGTTGGAAGTCATGGCATCAACATTGATGGCGGCAAGTACTTCTGGCACTGTTCTTAAGCCAACTCCTTTCCTTGGCCAAGGCAAGGGTGCCAATGCCAACCCTCTTAGGGATGTTGTCTCAATGGGAACTGGAAAGTACACCATGGTATTCTCCAAACACCCTTTTCTTGTTCACTTTTTGTTTCAGTCTCACAATTTTATTTTACTTTTGGTTGTGGTTGATACATTGTTAATGGGTTTGTGTTTGTGAACAAGAAGAGCAATGAATTGTGGTATGGACCAGACAGAGTGAAATACTTGGGACCCTTTTCGGCTCAAACCCCTTCATACTTGAAGGGTGAATTCCCAGGTGATTATGGATGGGACACTGCTGGCTTATCTGCTGACCCTGAAGCATTTGCCAAGAACAGGGCTCTTGAGGTTACTCTTTTAGCCTTAAACTTTGTCCATGGCTCTTTATAACAAGAATTTTCTTAATTCGTGCTATTATTAGTCTTAGTGAAGTTAATTATAGAGCAAATTTTATATAGGCTATTACTATTTCCTGCTCATAATTTGATTAAATTATTCTTTTAATTTTTATAAATTCTCTTCATTTTAAGTTTTAATAAATAAAATCATAAATATTACACGTACAAGCTTTAATATTTCTAGTTCATGAAAATAATAATAATAATAAGATTATGTTTCAAAATAGAATATAAATCCATTTTATAAAATTAAATTGAAATCTATCATCTATCCTATTCCAATATGTGAATACAACTTTTTCAAAGAAGACCAACTCCTATCATTTTAATTTGAATTTCCCTCTTCTTTCTTCTTTTCTATTACAAGTATCTTCATTTGAATTTTCCTTTTTTTTTTTTTTTCTATCACAAACCTCTTTCACACTGTTACTATCTCTTTTACACCGTTCCCATACTTCTGTTTCCAAATTCCTGAACGCTTTTTTCCAGAACATTCAAATCATCATGAGATCATAACCAAACTATTCCTCCACCTCCTCCCCATAATCAAACTCTCAACATTCAATTTCTAACCATTCCCCTAAAGAGTCAGAACCATCCGGACGCTAGCGGTTCAACCACTAGTTCCTAAGTACTCTGAACGCGTGGTTAAAGAATTGAGTGTTGAGAATTTTGATTCTGAACGCGTGGTTAAAGAATTGAGTGAGAATTGAGTGTTGAGAATTTTGATTTGGAGAGGGTGAATACGAAGGATTGGTTAAAGGGTGTGAAAACGATAATATTGTAAAAGAGACTTGTGATAGAAAAGAAAAAGAAAATTCCAATGAAGATGATAAGAGTTTGACTCATTTGAATAACATGAGACTTGTGAGTGATTTGATTTCTTAGAAGTTCACTTGCCCAAAATGAAACTTGTATGATACTATATATATCACCAAATATTTAATTTAAAAATATTTTATTTGACATCTAATAATTTAAAAAAAAGATTAATATAATATTTTTTTTAAAAAAATTATAAAGTTGTTGTATAAATTTCTATTACAATTATAGAAATAAAAATAAATTTTATATAATTAAGAATATTTAATATATATATATATATATATTAATTTTTAAAATAAATTTGATTATTTTTTATTATATTTATCTAAATTTATTTGTAGATGACTTTTAAATATATAAATCTTAATTATTAATCTATATAATTTATATTAAATTAATATATAGATTTTTGTTTCTGTATTTTATATTTTAAAAAATTACATATATCAAAGTGTGTGTGCCTGTCTCAGTATTCGTGTGAGGTAGAGAGTAACAAAAGTTCAAATAATGAGACTAAATTTAAGATCATATCTGCATGTGAAGTTGTAGCACATAATTTTTTTTTTTTCCAATAATAACAATGGTTTTGTGGAATAAGGTGATCCATGGGCGTTGGGCCATGCTTGGAGCACTGGGCTGCATCACCCCAGAGGTGCTAGAGAAGTGGGTGAGAGTGGACTTCAAGGAGCCAGTCTGGTTCAAAGCTGGGGCCCAGATATTCTCAGAAGGTGGGCTTGACTATTTGGGTAACCCAAACCTTGTCCATGCCCAAAGCATCTTGGCAGTGCTGGGCTTTCAAGTAGTTCTGATGGGCCTTGTTGAAGGGTTCCGCATCAATGGGCTTGATGGAGTAGGAGAGGGCAACAACCTGTACCCTGGGGGCCAGTACTTTGACCCACTGGGCCTTGCTGATGACCCAGTCACTTTTGCTGAGCTCAAAGTGAAGGAAATCAAAAATGGAAGATTGGCCATGTTCTCTATGTTTGGGTTCTTTGTTCAGGCCATTGTAACAGGCAAAGGCCCATTGGAGAATCTCTTGGACCACCTTGACAACCCTGTGGCTAACAATGCTTGGGTCTATGCCACCAAGTTTGCCCCTGGATCTTAAATCTAATCCCTATTATACCCCTTGTCATCATTCTCATTTGTATGTAGATTATGATCATAAATAATAATTGTTGGATTAGTGTACTTTTTAAGGACTGAGCCTCATTTTAATCATGGGATTATCCCATCTTTTGTTAAGCTAGCTTTGTTTAAAGCATCCAATGATAAAGGTGTTCTTTTTTACCTAATCATGAAAAGTATAAATATATTTTCATTGTTATTTTCTTTTTTATATCTTTAGAATAGAATTTAAATTTGTAATATTAGTAATTAAATGCAACTATTTCTATTGGTTATTTATTTCTTATACTAAAAATTAAACAAGTCACTTTTAACAAATATACCATTATGTTTGCATTTAACGGCGGTTCTACTTTATTTTAGAGGTGGATACTGCAAAACCAGGCCTGAATATCAAATTAACCATTGTTTAGTTTATTTAATATATCTTCATTTATTATAAGGGTGTCTTTTTAAAAGTAGTTATGATGTATTTTTAAATATTTTTTCTTTTTTATATCTTTAGAATAGAATTTCAATTTGTAATATTAGTAATTAAATGCAACTATTTCTATTGGTTATTTATTATAAGGGTGTCTTTCACAAATGATTGTCTTAGAAAGAATAAAAATATCAAATGTTTAGTGATTTTAGTGACCACTTAAAGAAAATATATCAAATGTTTTATATAATTGGAGATATTGAATGTTACTTTTTGACATATTGATTTCTATTTTTAGTTTCTTACAGTTGACTCTTTTTAAGTTTTTGTCCAATCAATTCATTGGATGAAGTTTAAAGCCTTATAGATTCCTTTCATGGTTTAGTGACACTTAATCTCTCTTGTTTGTAAACATTTTTAATTTGGAGTCTTGCTTTCTCTTAACACCATCTTGTGTTTCTAAATAAAATGATGTAAAGATTAATTAGGAATACATTTTTTTGGCTATGTAGAGTTGACGAAAATAATTAATGGCTACCATAAATAAACAAACGAAGTGTTGAAAGAAAAAGTGTTAGGGTAGTAAAAGGTCAACAATATACAAAAGTTAAAAAAAAGCTAAAAAGAGTTAAGCAGTGATCATATATATTTTTATTTCAAATGAATTTTTCGTAAAATATATTTTGTTCCTAAATAGTTCTACCATTTTTTAAATATCTTCAGTTGATCTCTCTTTATGCATATTACAATTTTCCCATGGAAAATCAAATGAAAAAACTTGTGATAAACAAAAAAGATGTTTCCATAATTGACTTGAAAAAGAAAATTAAGAGACTAGGAAAACTTGATCAAACCATGTGCAAATAAGAGGATTTAACCAGGAACACAAGAACTGCAATATTATACATACCAAAACAGCAACAGCAGCTTGACAACCCAAAAAAAGCAAACAAATAGCCATTGAAAGATGAATTTCCATTTTTCCCTGCTATATAGTGATATTCAAGATGTCATCAATGCTTGATATTTATATCCTGGAGACTAAATTTTACATTACATAAGTAACAAAACATATACATCACCAAGCTACACTACTAATACAACTATGCACCCTAAAGTCTACAACTATACACCACTTCTCCATGTAACAAAATTGGTAGATATACATTTTTTTTTTCTCTTCACCAATTAAGTACAGTAACATTTATCAAATATTCCCATAAGATGTACAGATGAAGCAACTTCTAAAATAAGACAGTTTATGACATCAATCATTTTACCATTTTGCTTAATCTTTCACCTATTATTCACCTTTGGTAAAGAGAATATTTGTAAGTTGAATGCTGGCTATAGTGCTCTAGAACTCAGCTTCTCCCACCATCTCCTTCTTTTATCCATTTCTGAATTTGATAATTTTTGAAGTCTTGTTTTTGTTTCTCTTAATCTAACCTTATATTCTTTCTTCCACCCCTCAAACCTATGTTTGAGTTTCCGAAGTTCTTCAATGGAATTCACGGTAGCAGATTGACCTGTTCTAACCTGAGCCAGATTTCTGGCATCATAATCAAAGGTCTGTCTGCGTTGATCAAATTCCCTCATCAGGTGGCTCACAGCATCTCTCCCTAGTCCAGCTTCAGAAATACTGCTAGAATACTTCAATGGTGTGCTTGCACTAGGTGTTCGAGATCCCATGGAAGTAGCATCTTCCGAATCATAGGCAAAAGGTGATGAAACATCACGTCTTGCATGTTGATTGTTGGCATTCTCAGAGGCAAGGCTCTTTCTAGCAGCAGCAAGGCTCATCTGCATTGAAATTGCAACCAGAAAGATCAATATATTTTTAAGCTGTATTTGAGACCATTTATAGATGAAACATTTTAGTAAATAAGGTTGCAACAAACTCATAATAAATTAGATAATCACCACAATTTAAAAATAACTTTCTAGGTATGAGTCTTATTAGTAATAAACAAATTAGTGGCATTGTAAGAGTTTTTGCTAATTTCTCTTTCAAATGACACAGGCAACTAGTTGTTTGGTTATACTAGACACTTCTTTTTCATGGAGAGCAAAGCAAAATGAGTTATTACAATAATATTCACGAGTATATCACAAAAGTTGAGGATTTTTGTGAGCTGAAAACATACTTGCAAAGATGCCATTTGTTTTTGCCACATCTCCTCCATTGATTTCATCTTTTTCTCGTACTCAATCCATCTACTCTCAAACTGTTTTAGCTGATCCTTCAATTCAGCATTTTCCCCTTCCTTTTGCTCTATGGTAGCTTCAGCCTTGATAACCCGCCTTTGGAGTTCAGCTAAAGCTGAAGGTAGATTCTGGACCCGCTCACTTGACACATCCTGCTAAACCCAAAAAAATTAGACATTTATGGGATTGTTGAGTAGCTATGATGCACTGATACTTCAATTTGTGACATGTATCTGTATTTGATACTTTAGGATACTTTACCAATACTACGATGAAATATCTAATCTATAAAGCACTAATACTTCTATGATAAATGTCTGATAAATGTGATTTTAATTTGGATTTGTACAAAAGCAATTATATATCTATTATATTTTAAGAATTCTTATACATTTTTAAATATGTATATGTCACAGTATTGTATCTTGTTATTTTCAAAATAAACATATGGTCGTATAGGATATGCATCGTATCTGATACAATCTTAATTTATTTAGTCCGAAAAAGTTCCAGAATAATTAAATCTATCTCGCCCTTTCAATTAGTACCTCACTTTATACATTTTAATATGCTACTAAATATAGAAATAAATTATTCATGAGAATTAAGAAAAGAAAAATCAATTGTCTTAACAAAAACAGGGATATGCATTCTCATATACCTAGATATTTAACATGTCTAGAAAATCTTATGTTATTAATACAGCACTAGTCTCTTTAATAGTATTAAAAGGTGGGTTGAAAATGAACTGAAAGTTATACAACTCCAGAATTGAAACTCCCAATTGATGCAATTTTTAGTTGGATAGAAGAAATAAACGCCAAAAAGTACCATTGCATGCATAAAACAATAGAAAAAGAACCAAATCAACTAGTTGTCCAAAAAATTTGAGAAAATATGCACCATAAAGTACCTTTTCTTCGGGCATCTTCACACGTGACCTTCTCCTAGATCTTGCATTTTCAGGACTTTTCTTTAACTTGTTCAAGTCACCGCAATTCCTCCGAACCAACCATCCACGAATTACTGAAGGGAAATGATAGTAAGCAAACCATATGCAATGCCCCTGGTATGGGCAAACATAATAATAGAAACACACAAACCAGATTGTAGTGTTGTGGCTGCCATAATCTCCTTAATATTTTCAGCAGAAATAGTCATAGAAGACTCCACCATAACACCATATGCCCTTCTTCCAATTTCTCCCCGAACAACTACAATATAACCAAATTGCAATTAAGTTACAGATAAAAACTATAACCAAGGATAAGTCAAACACTTGCAATAATTTTGACCATTAGAGCCATAGCAGTAAGTGCTTAATGCATATCAATAAGGTCATCCAATTTAGATTTTTCAAAAGTAGAAGTAAAAAAGCACCAACATTTCTTTTTGGTTTCAATCAATTATGTTTTTATGGAAATATTTTACTTAATGGGCATAAAAATAAAGAAAATTATCTATGAAAGCTAAGAACGTTCAATGCAAACAAAACTATTATCGAAAGCAAGACATTACATGATTGTAAAGTAGTCACTCCCTTCTTAAGCTCATGGTAACGACGGCGAGCTCGATAACCGCGAAAGCTTTTTTGAATAACAAGTAGTCCCTGCAAAAGATATTTTCTCCTGTCCTCCAGTGCCCCAATCTGTAAATTCAACCAGATCACATGAACAATTAAATCAGACAAACCATTACATAAATTAATACAAAATTTATCTAAAACAAATAAGGTAGATTTCCTGTAAACAAGAGAGGTTGAGAGACTAGGATATCTTATCATTTGTGAGAAATAGAAAATCAAGCTAAACGGAGAGGGAAAATCTCCCTTGAATATAGCTATGTATTAGCAGAAGTTCAAGGATTTGTACCTCCCAATACCTAATTTTCTCACAAATGACAAGATATCATTCTCTCTCAACCTCTCTTACTTCTTTATAAGCAATTTGTCTTAATTCTTCTCTATCTCTGCTGAACAAACTAACACATCAGCAACTTACTTTCTCATTAACTATCCATTAACTAAAAATTATCCAACCCATTAAATCTAATAATATAATAAGATATATAGAAATGAACTTAAATATGGATGGGTAATGGAAAATGGATTCAATTGCCACCCTAAGCATGATCCAGCTCCCAATACTATGGCTCTTTATATTTTGAAACAAATAAAATACTGTACATAAATGCTAAAGTGAAAACATTAAATTACAGACATATACCTGCCCAGTTCGAAGATACAGTTTGGTGAAGCCGACTTGGTACATTTCAGGAGGGATATTAAACTGTTGCAAAACTGCAACCGAAATGCTCAATGGGTCCTGAGATGTGTTTGCCTCAAAAAGCAGAAACCCATACCTAACATATGTCCGAACACAAATCAATCCATTATTCAATATAAAAATAAATAAATAGGAGTTTCACCACTACCTTTTGGAAAATTCTTGATGTGTCATTCGAGTAGGATATCCAGCTCTCGAAATCCTAACAACCTCCAAAACTCCACAACACTTTAGCTGTTGTAGTACAAGATCTTGATCATATATTCCAGGAAGTTGCTTAGTATTTGGCTTTATACATCGAATAAAGTGAGGTGTGGTGTTCTCCAGCTGATGCATCAACTTGAATAATTGGCCCTAAAAGAAAAAAGACTTGTTAGGCTTATTTTTTCTTAAATTATTGTGTTTCTCTTATTTATTAAAATCCAGGTACAGTTACTGCATCATATAACTTTCAGGGGCTACATCACCACCTATCAATAACAATGAAATCATTTTTTTTCCAAATATTAAAGATACTTAACCAGTTCAAGTAATGCTACAAGAATACCTTGAACTTTGTGCCAACACTCTGCTTTTGTGAGTCCAGAACACCTCCATGCGAGAAATTTGATTCCTTCTGAGCTTGATGAAGCATCTGGGAGAACAACTGAAGCAGTTCACAACTACATGATGACAGTAGTTGAATGGAATCGGATGGTAGTGGATCTCTATTCTTTTCTAGGAAGCCACTTGTATCATACAAAACCTAATAGAGAGGACCACATATTAGAATAGTCAGAAATAGAAATACAAAATTGACTTTCATGATATGCATTCTACATATATCTGACAGCCTATGAAAAAACAAAATTATAAAGCAGGAATTGATCATAACAGGCTACGACAAAAACCTCTGGTTAAAACATTTTTCCTCTAAAAGTAAAACTGTGTTAATATCAGAATGAGAGTTGTCATAAAATTTCTCACGTTAGTTTTGATATTGAATTGCAAGCAGTAGAAGAAACTAAATAAGCATAGTTTTCTGGGATGTGTACGAAGAGAGAAATATACTATTATATTTAGAAATAACTAAATAATCACATTAGAAAACTTATATTTTACAAAACACATGCTATAAATCATTATATTCGTTCAAACAAGACAAATTATAAAGATATTAATTATCAGTAATGCTACTCTTACAGTATAACAACATCAAATGTAGTAGGTTTATGCTTAACACTACAATACTCCGGGTCACTGTTTTGAAAATGAACACAAAGCGTAAACCATTAAATTTAAGGATACTTCAACGTTAAAAACTTCAGCCAAGTATTTTGAAGTAATTAAATTTATCAATTTGACTTTAAAAATCACAAGTATTAGATTTTAGAGGAGCTAACTTTCACAGGTCAATAGGAACTGATACTAACCTCCCCAGCATAATGACAGACACTAAAAGCCCTGCCTCTTTCCCCTTTAAAGCAAGGATTAGCGTGAAGGTGCTGCTTAAGTTTGTTGGCTAGTGTTAGATCAGTGGCCCTGGGGAAATTTGATTCCTCATCCAACAAAGAGAATAGCCCAAGAGGCTTCTGCATATTATACAACAGAGTAAATCATGAAGATACTAGCGACATAGAATACTGTGAACTCCAACACTATGACTTGAACATAATATGATTTTGAAAATAATCTGCAGTGTAAAAAATAGTACTGTCTAGGAAAAGAGTACCAAAAGAAAAACAAAACAATAGCCTGGTTTCCTCCAGATCAGCAAAAGAATAGCTATAAAATTTCAGAAATCTTAAACAATATAAATACCTTTTCAAAGAGATCCAAACACACTTGGTTGTCCTCAAAATCTACTTTGGTCCAATCAATGCCATCTAATTCATAGTCCTGAAACATGAAAATTGCAATGTTGCTATGAAGCATACAAAGATTATTACACACTTAGCATATGATGCAACACCAGCCTTTTTATTGTATTATGGTTGTTGTCTTCCATCATGTGACAGGCAATTTACTGAAGTAAACAACACAGTGATTCAGATAGGTAAGTCACGCACTCAGGATTAAACTAAGCTACGGTTTGTACATCAAAGGTTTCTAGTCGAGAGAAATTTTAGTTTGACACGACATTTTACAAGTCATGTACTATATACGCCAAAACTTCTGAAAAGTCTTCACGAAATCCCTCCCTCATTCCCGAAAGATAACAGAAGTGATAATACCTTCTACATACACACAAAATATATTTCTGGATTTATATCACACTATTGCTTTTGAATACTATTGCTTTTGAATGAAAGATACAACGATACCAGGCATGAAAGCAACCAGGAATCTTAAACACAGAAATAAAATACTCAGACATATATTACACAATGACAATTTTTTTACCAAAGTAAAGTTCAACATAGTTTCTGACCTCCTGCTCAAGTTTAAACAGATGCCGATTGAAATGTTGTTGAAGCCTCTCATTGGCATAGTTTATACAAAATTGTTCAAAGCTGTTATTCTGCAAAGAAAATTAATAAACAATTGGAATACATTGAAAAGAATCTATGAAACGTGAATAAACATGTTAATAGAAACTGCATACCTGGAATGACTCAAATCCATAAATATCAAGGATACTAATGGATCTCCCAGTACATCGTTTACCCACTTGAAGTGACTTATTAACTTGTTCTACAAGCCAGTCAAACAAGCTTGCATAGATAAATTTTGCCAATGCATCTCTTGCATCAATTGCCTGAACACAGAATAAAAAAAGTTGGATATAATATAATAGTATAATACAGTTAGGAAACAGAAAAATTGATCAATTGAATTGTTCAAGTTATACTCAGACCTGCCGCAATGTTAAAGTCTTGGTAATAGTATCCTTGCCAGCTTGGATTTTATGGGTAGATAACGCTGCCATTAGCTCCTGAGAGCTGCAACCCATTAGCACAGCAGCATTTGTTACAGCTGCCAAGAGAAAACAGAAACAAAAGTCAATATTAGTGTCTGAAGTTTTACATATATCGTTTAGGTTACTATGTTAGTCGTAGACAATATGAATCAAGGGAGGAGGATAGTTCAGCGTTTTATAGACTTTTAGACCATATTCCTGGCCACATGGAACACCTTAACCATTACCTTCATCATTCACCACCTCAATGTGATTTTCATTATCAGTATCTTGGAATGATATATTTCCCAACCATAATATCGCAGCCAGCATCTTAAAAGCTAGCTCTTGATCCTCTTTGCACATTCGAATAATGTCCAATGCTCTCTGAGGTAAAACACATTCAAAAGGAGGAAAAATGACACGATATCTTAGGAGGCTGTAAATAACATTAAAAAAAACTAATGTTGAAAACTGAGTTGTAAAATAATATACCATCAAACTATTAAACTTTTTAGCATCATCAACGCCATCAATTGTTGTGCATTCACTTTGGTTAAGATATTTATATTCGCTGGCCGCCCTAAGATTCAGTCTTTCTGCACAGGAAAAGAAAATAATTCAATATGGTTTATCACAATGAGAAGGCAACTTATCACTTCACACACAGAAATTGGTGTCCATTAATTTCAATACAAAATGAACAATCCATTTAAAATTTGTAAATAAGTTTATAGGGCAGAGGACATCTTTGCAGATGATAATAGGGGATAATAACAGTAAACGGTCATTTAAATGAATTATGTCGGAGGGGCACAGAAATATACATGTATGCAAATTAATAGATAGATCACATGGAAAATGCACCTTTTAGATTGGATGACGATCCCGCACAAAGTTGATAAAATATGTGATATGACCTCTCGCCCAATGCAAGTTGAACAACTCTTGACTGGTCACAAAAGCAAGATGATTTCAGAAGTGAAGAATAATAATATTTAAGATTCAAACTCTTGTTCAAATAGGACATTACAAGTTACCTTTTCTAACAGAACTGTTCAAGTTAGCATATAGGAATTGACATATGAGAAACGCAACCATCCAAATAAGTCAGGTCAGTAAATTCAAAAAAGAAGAAAAAAAATATCAGAAAAAAGCTAATTTTATGTAACATTTAACTGGAAAAATCTTACAAGTTTGAACTTTTGCCCCACAAATTTTCCCCATTGCACTGAAATGGATTTCAATCAACTTCCCCTGCACCAAATTATAAACATATATCAACTAAACTGCTCAGCCAGTATATAACATCCACAAAGTTACAAATCTGCAAAAGAAATCTTATAGAACAAGAACAGGTGGAGTAAGTTCCTTCCACTACAATGAAAAGAAATGTAAACTCACAAATCTGCTAGAGTTATCATTTCTAGATGTTTTTGCATTCCCAAAAGCTTCTAGAATAAAATTTGTCTGAAGGATTTCATTTTCTATTCCTGAACAGCCACCACCAAGAGCAGCTAAGTATTGCATAGCAATTTTGGCAGTCTCTGTTTTCCCAGCTCCACTTTCACCACTGTAAACAAATTTATGACAGCAATTAACAACCATACCAGTGGTTATACCATTTTAATGATATTGAGTTCAGAAACAAATTAATAGGCACGCAAGAAATAGACTGCTTAATGTCCTGAGTGCTAACCTTATGATAATAGACTGATTTGCTTCATCTGCAATGTACAATATGCAAACAGAAACTTTAAATCAGACAACTACATTATACAGGTTTCAAGAAGGGGACAAAAAACAGTAATTTCATCCACCTCTCATCATCTCATTATAAGCAGCATCTGCCAAAGCATAAACATGAGGACTATCAGTAAGTTTCTGCCTATAAGCTGAGACATAATCAGCTCCATAAACATCGACATCTTTGAAAGGATTGAGTGCAATTAAAATTGGCCCTGCTTTACTCTGCATACAAGGAGTACGAGCAGCATATGAGAATAGATAAATAATCAACTGGGCAGGAAAAACAAGCCAAAGCAGCAGACCTACATAAATCATATCCTGAGTATATCTGTACTGAAGATTGTGAAGAACTGAAGGCTCATTTAAATAACTGAGCTGTATAAGATCTTCAATACCCTCTAAAATATCAGGATTAGCAGGTAGGAGGTCTGCCCTGGCCACTTGCATAACCTGCAGTAACAACTCAATGGCCCAAATCACTTGTTACTTTGCATAGTCAATAATGAATACTACTTTTGAAAGACAAAAAGGCTCAGAAATTCACATTTCCATCTGAGAGAGAAACAGATGCTTCCTCTCCAGAAGTTGACTGTATCGTTCCCAGCTCCCACTTCCCTCTTGGTTGCCTACACCAAACATGAAGTTTCTGTGGAAACAACCAAAAACAGAAAGGAAATTTAACAGACAAGACATTGCATAAACATGCTGATATACAAATAGATAAAAGCCGCAAACGAACTTTCATATTTTCAACGAGTAGGGAGGCTTAGGGAAACACAACAAACAGAAAGAAAATTGAGCTGAAAGTACGCTATGCATGCCACAAACAATTCACCTATGCATAAGTGTTGCCAATATGAAACATCAAACAAAGAAAATCTGTGAATCTAAACATCAGCCAATTTTTAATTAAAAAATTAAAATACGCAAGCAGATTTCCAATCTAATTGACATGAGTGGAGTTATTTCTATTTGCAATTCGGAAAAAGGTTGTGCAGTAGTGTTAAAATTACAAATTACAGCTTTTTCAAACGCCAGCTTCCATATTTCATTCAAGCTCGTTGCTTTTATCTAAACACCAAAAACTTACCATTCTATGACTAAAAACCATAGCACACACAAAAAGGCAGACAACTGAAAACAAGCTGAGGATTTCAAAACACTGAGAATCGCTTTTAAAACTCCAATCCATTAATCAACCAGTTATTACTTATCACTATTAATGATCATAGAAATTTTCAAGTCCCCAATCACCTTTTTTATGAAATAAGCAACGTTGTCATCCTCCAACTCCTCAGACTGAGGAGGAGCTTCACAATCAGTAGAAGAATCATTCGCAGTTGGAACCAGACACGGTAATGATTGTTCACTCACTTTCTCTTCTGTTATGACTTCGTAAGGGGATTCCACATGCAACTTGACCTTCTTGGACCCGAAACTACCCTTCCTTCTGTGCCCTATCGCATTATTATCACCATTAAACTTGAAGTTATTAGGCAACATCCTCCTCGCCGGCGGCATCCGCGCCCTCGACTGCGGCCGCGACGGCAATGCCGGCGGCAAGTCCTTCGGCCTCTCCTCCTCGTCTCTCTTGCGAAGCGACTCAAGCATCTCCTCCAGCGAACTCCTCGTCAGAGCAGACATCGAAGCTGATAACATCATCTTGAAAACCTCAATCAACAAAATTCACCCAAATTTCACAACGTTTCCCTCAAATTCAGAAACTCTCATACCCAACCCAACTCGAGATTTTTCAATTTTCAGCACCCCATTTCCTGATTCCACCAACCATTTCAGAATCCACGCGGAAAATGACAACAAAAACGAAAAAAAAGTATTTTTTTTTTTCTCTGGAGGTGGTTCGAAATAACAAGGTCGAAAAGGGTGGGAAGAAGAAAGAAAAGGGTCGTTGGAGCAATCAACGCAACCTCCGAAAACAAACTCTAGAGGTGCATTTGCCAAATCGAGGAACGTCGAAGGTTTCCATGGCTAAAAGCGAAAGTTACGAGGTTTGAATGAGGAGGTTGAGGTTGTTGCGAACGAGAAACAAAAACAAACCTCCTCAGAGTCTCAAAGACAGAGCGAAAGAGAGAGAACCCAAAAAAAAAAAAAAAAAAAAAAGGAGAAAAAAA
>Ga0209700_105296_pt1 | contig 21927 bp, 5 predicted proteins | sample SiratroredBW_FD_187528 | JGI IMG/M metagenome (GOLD analysis project Ga0209700, IMG submission 187528) | Root nodule microbial communities of legume samples collected from California, USA - Siratro red BW (SPAdes) (version 2) | ecosystem: Host-associated > Plants > Roots > Nodule | place: USA... | reverse complement strand
AATCTTCAACACCTTTCTCATACACATCACTTATTCGACTTGCATTTATCCAACTTCGATCCATCACTACGAGTAGTGAAAGGTTTCCAGAAACAAAACTCAATGAGTAAGATTAAATAAAAAATTGTCGGGGATCGAACATCCTCGGACTCAGTACCCAAACGCGTTTCTCCTCTATTAAATTATACACAAAGGCCATTTAAGCATTCTAATCATACAAGCATTTCAATTATACAACAATGCCCAAATAAATTATAAAACATAGATCAAACATTCAACATATAGTTAAACATTCTCCAAAAACATACATCAAACATTCTCCCAAAACATTCTAATGATATAGATAAACATTCAACACATATTGTTCTTCTATTTCAAAGAAGATAAAAACACACCTCTTGTAGCGTAGTGGTGATGCCAAAACCGAACCCGCAGTGGTGATGCCAAAACCAACAACACAAACAAACCTAAATCGGCCAAACGAACCCTACCAAAACCACAAAGCACAAACAAATGCTCAACACAATAACAATATCAGTAAAAGCAAAAGAAAATGGAAGAGAAAGAATGGCGCACAACTTCAAACCAAACGAAGCACCAACGGACTTGAAATCGAAAATAGAACCGTTCAAACCGAAGCTCTCGAAAATGCGAACAAAGGGAAGCAAAATGGAGTAGAATGAGGTGCAAATGGAGGTCGAAAAGTGCAGGAGAAGACGCCGGAACAGTGCCTGGAAGAGTTCGCGCGCAGCGGAGAAGAAGAAAAGTGAAGAAAAAAAGGCGCGTTTGATATAAAATAGATGCACCACGTCAGTTCTGGCCTCCCAACCGACGTGGTGCATGCCCTGAAATTTAAAAAAAATTACTGTTAACACACCACGTCGGTTACAAAGCCCAGAACCGACGTGGTGTATGCCCTAATTTTACCCCTTTTCCCCAATTTTCCCCAATTTTGTGAAACAGAATGCACCACGTCGGTTATGAGGCCTTAGCCGACGTAGGATATAAAATCCCACGTCGCTTATGGCTTGTTAACCGACGTGGGATTCACGCGCCCCTTACAACTTTTAAAAATTTGAATTTTTCTTTTTTATAAATAGGTCAATAACGGTTTTTTGTTCCAACCGACGTGAGATTGTTTATTTATTTACAAAAATGCCACCGCGTTTTTGACTACGTCGTTTACCTCTTTAACCGTCATAAAAGGTAAACGTTAAAGCCTATTTTTCTACTAGTGTATCATTCTTTACACAATCAATTGAGATAGAACATTTAAATAGATGTTAAACTCTAAATAGAACTGAAATTAGAAAAAAATAATACGACATCATATAGAAAATGAGAAAACCCCAAAACAGGGTTAGGCTCGATGCCACATGATCTGTGCTCAGTGTGGCCAAACGTAGCAAATGAGCACCCTCAATGGAAGGTGTCTGACGTAAGGACCTGCATCTGGTGCCCATCACTCCCGAAAGTGTTACTCTAAAAAATGAATAACCCAATTCCAATCCCTTATATTAATGATGACCCACCCAAAATTCTCTACAAAAAACTTTCTTATAGTCCAATTTATCATGTACTTCATTAAATTTTCCCCACCTATACAATCTCAAAGTTATAATGTTCAAGCTTCACACTCTATTCTAATAACCTATACTTATACATGGCTCTATTATATTCATAATCATTCCCTTTTTCAGTAAAATTCACAAGTAGGTCACAACTTTACGTTACACTTTATCACAACCATACAACATCAACTCCTCATCTGTACAATCCAATTTATGCATCATACACAACAATAACATAAAAGACCAAAACCTCATTCACATCAGATACCATAGGTACATAATTCAATCATCAATTTCAACTAATGACTATATCTATAAACAATCTAACTAAGTCAAATTACAACCAACAACCCAAGTTAGACCTGCAATGAAAATTTAGAACCGATAAACAATTCATCTTCATTCAATTATAGGATACTATTGAGATTTAGACTATTATCTAATAAAACTTTTGAAATTAGCTTTCTTATATGAAGAGGAGCAACAATTTCACAAACGAGTCTCACACCTAGAAATCAAAACTCTAACTTAAACTATAAATTAACAATCAGACTACATTATTAAGACACTCAACTAACATACACTCAATTTGTTAATATAAACTCACTCTGTTAATATAAACTCACTCTCAAGCATCAAGTATCACTTACAAACGCTATCTCTAAAAATAAAGTATCACTATGAATGATTATTAAATATAATAGTTTTATCCCTATTTAATAGAAATAAATATATAATATTGATATATTTATTACTCTAAGGAACAAGAATTATAATAAACTCTCTTTATTACAAAATTTTTAAAATCAATTATTTATTTTCAAAAAAGTATTATAAACAACACAAATTATTTTATAGTAGTTTAGATTATAATTAATTTGTTAATATTTGTATTGTTCTCGTCCTTATTCTGTCTTATTACTATATTCACAATACCTTAATATATTAATTAATATTCAATTTAACATTAAATATTTATTACTGAATTGATATATTTTTTTTATTACCAATCTTGAAATGTTGTTAGTATATTTATGCATATTTTTAAAAAATATTATTTAATAATTTATTTCCACATTTCAATAAATTGGCTTAACTAGTATTATTTAATAAAAATAAATAAATAATGATTATTTTTTTCAACCACAAAATTGAAAAAGTTGGTCCTCGCGTTTGTCTATTTAAGTTTAACCTAAAGAGCTAAAAGTTCATACCCTCATATCTCCTTTTGTCTTTCTTCTATTTCACATTCTCATATTTTTTTGTGCCGAGACAATGTTATGAGGTTGTAAGTTTTCATAAAACATGTTCTCATCTTTCATGTAGAGTTTTATTGTGTGCATAGAGTTTAGATAACTGTATTGAAAATCTTTCATCTAATATCGGTTTGTTCTAACTTTTTGATGTGTTTAAGGTTTATATATTTGTGTCCATCTAGTTGAAATTCTTTTTAACTTGAATGATCTTGTTTATGTAAGTGTATGGTGTATATGTTATGAAAAATTATTGTAAATATTATATTCATTTAAAGTTTCTTTTCATTTAATATATTATGTTTATTTTTAATCATTCCTACCAAAATATATAGTTATCTATATTAATAAAATATTTATTGACCATCAACACCATTTTTGCAGACGGGTATAAAGAGAAGCACCCTCATCGTGGAGGAGATTACATTAGTAATATTATCATCATATTAATATTCACAAAAATTATTTTCAAACATAGACTCTTATACAAGAAACTTATTTGGTTCCTTATTGTGAACTGAAAAAGTTGTTTTTGTGTAATTAGTAGATATATGCATGTGTTGGTCAATTTGAAAGTGTAATTCATCCTTATTTCATGTCTTGTTCTTGTACTAACCAAGTTTAAGTTATGTCTATAAACATGGTGGGATTTGATATTCATTTTAATTAACTTAACATTTTTTTTCTATTGATTCATGTATTGTGTTGTTAGACATGTTATGATTTATTATTATATGTATTGTCACATGCATTTTAAACTTATGATTACTTCAATTTTAATTATGTAAAATTTAATAATTAATTGAATCCATTTATGTGACTAATGAATTGTACTTGGAGTTTTAAAAATCATATTGTAAAAGGATTAAATTTATTATAACTAATATGAAAGTTAAAAAAAAAAAATCCTTTCCTAATATGATTTATAAATTTGTAACTACAAACCACTAGTCACATGTTCGGATTCCATAGATTATAAAATATTACATTATTAGATTTAATTAATCATGACATTTATTTAATATATGTGACTATACATATATCTATTAATCAACATAATTCTAGTAATTAAGAAAAATTGTAAAATGATTTAAAATGAATATCTAATCCCACAAATTTATGTAGCCATGAATTAGAATAAGTTCCAAGCATACTAAGACTTCAAATAATGACATAATATATTTTTATATTTACCAACTTATAATACACTAACAACACAATAGGATAAATTCAATTCATATTTAATAAGGTGAATATCTCATAAGAAGTTAATGTTAGAATTTAAATTTTGGAATTGCACTAGTAGTAAAATGGCATTCTACGTCGGTTCTGAAAGACATTTTACGTCGGTTATGCAACTGACATAATATGTACGCCACTACGTCGATTGAAAATAGAAACCGACATCATATACCCAACTAAAATAACTGAAAGAGGTGGATACTACGTCGTTTGGAGCTGGAACCGATGTAGAAGAGGGCCTTTTACGTTGGTTGTAAGCTAGAACCGAAGTCATCTATTACCTCAGTTGTAGCTTACAATCAATGTAAAAAGTCATGTTTCTGAAAAAAATAATGGGTTGATAAATCTCTAATTGATACAAGAAAACACCTTTAAAAATTTTAGAATTTTGTAACAAGTATACTTAAGTGAAATAAAAGGCTACAATGTAAAAAAATATATGAAAATAAAAAAAATAAAAAAGAAACCCTAAACAATGAATTTTTTGAATTTTTGGAGGCCAACCGCCTTGGCCAGCGAATTCGTTATCCCATTTCGAGCAACTTTTATTTTTGGAGCGTCTCAATCCAAGCTCTCTATCAAAAGTTATGGGCGTTTAAAGTTTTTTCGTCCTAAATTTTTCAAACCATAAATCTATGATAAACCTATACAATATAAGAAGTCTACCATGAAATATATACTAAATCAAGATGGTATAAAAAAATTTGGGTCAAAAATAAATTTCTAACCATTTTTAATTAATTTTACAAAATTGCTAACCTCTTGTAGAGAAAAGAGGCAAGGGGCGTCAAACCAAACATTCAACCTGTGGACACCGACCAGTGAACAACAAAGATGAAAATGAAAACCAGTGAGACGAGAAAGTGGCACCACGTGAAATACAAATGAAAACTAGAAAGAATAACAACGACACCATGCGAAGGTTGAGAGGAGAAGGCATCAAGGGTGAGGAGGAGGCAGCGAGGGTGAGGTGAGGAGAAGGTGAAGGAGAAGAAAATGTAAGCATAAGAGAAAAGTGATATCCAAGAGTTAATATCTCACTTGAAATCCCTAATTTTAACTTGAAGGACATACTACGTCGGTTGAGAGCTCCCAACTGACGTAATATGTAAGCGTAAGAGAAAAGTGATATCCAAGAGTTAATATCTCACTTGAAATCCCTAATTTTAACTTGAAGGACATACTATGTCGATTGGGAGCTCCCAACTGACGTATCATGGGCTACATACTACATCGGTTGGCATCTCCCAACCAACTTACTATCTCCAAATTTTTCAAAATTTGAATTTTTACTTTTTTCAGTCTTTTTTATGTTGGTTATGAGTGGTAACCAACGTAGGTGTATTACGTCAGGTTTTAGTTAACTGAGGTAATATCTCTTCAAATATTTACAAAAAACCACATTTTTGTTTACATCGATTCCGTTTTAACCGACATATTATCTTGACTTAGAATGCATTTTTTTGTACTAGTGTGGATTTTACATTAAACATGATTTAAGAGCACATCTCATTCAAAATTAATCTTGTATCTATATGGTGGTCAGAGTTATTGAACTTGCAAGTGACTCGAATCTGAACTTTACAATTATATGGATGATATTTTCATTAAGAAAACTCAAATATGTATAATGTATTTGTATTTTGTATCAATTGGTATGTATTCTTAAGAGACTCAAATATGTATAATTTATTTGTATTTTGTATCAATTGGTATGTATAACATATTCGTATTTTATATCAATTGGTTTAGATGTGTTATTAATTATGTTTGAATGTATTCATCTATATTATTTTAATGACTAAAAGCATGAGATACATTTATTAGATACATATAATTCTTCTTTTCTTTGCCACATAACTGGTATCTTTTCTAATTTCAAAGAATTATTGTTTTGCAAACGTTTCCAGTTACCACTATGATGATCCAAAGAAATCCCTCACAACAAAACAAAGAAAAGCTTTCACAGGAGAGTAAAAAACAGGAATATATCATTTTATATTTTGCCATATAATATATATATATATATATATATATATATATATATATATATATATATATATATATATATATATTATTTGAAAATTTTAAAAGAATAGAAAAATAAATAATTTTTCCTTAGAAGAGAACAAACTAGTAACATTTCCTTGTCTGTTTTCAAGAAATTGACTTGCAAATATATTTTATAAATAATTTTTTCTTACAAATAAAATTTATAATATATATTTTCTACACATTTTTACAAACTTTATATATCATGTAAGAATTTAGAAGGAAATGCCTATTAAATAAACTTTTCAAATCAATATTAATATCTGTAATATAGAAAAAAAATTCCATATTCTAATATCCAAAATTCTATGGTTGTGATTTACAAAACCCTAAAAAAAATCATTAAATGGTAATTAATTTAAAGACCAAAAATAATTAATCATTATATTAACTAATTTAATGATTAAAAATAATCGTTATTAACTAATTATTAATTGATAACTAATTTAGAGACTAAAAATAATTAGTCGTTATATTGACTAAAAATTATATTTAGATTAAATTTTTATTAACTATTTTATAAACTAAAAATTGTTGATATCAAAAAATGGTTTTTATTATTAATAAAAAATTATAATATAAGTAGATATGATATTTAAACACCTAATAATCATAATTTTTTTTAGTAACTAAATTTAAAAAATTAATTATTAATTTATAAAATATTTTAAATTAACCTTTACACCTTCGTTTTTTATCTTATTTAATCTTTGTCATTAAACCTTAGTCTTCTTAATTTTCAATCTCACTCAAAACCTCTCCATCACTCTCTGTGCACTACTTACCAAATCAAACGAATTCGAAAACGTTTTTCAATGGTTGCGTAGAATCTGAAAATTGAGCTCTGGTGAGCCTTTTCGGGTTCCACGTGAACCGCCGCGAGTTCCACTCGAACCACCGTGACTAGAGAGGAGGTATCTATGACACGGCGCCGCTGCTACCAAACGTAATCGCCACCGTGTCTAGCCGCTGTGAGGCAGAGATATTCCGCCGTAGTTGCCTCCGCTGTATAGGTCATCGCCAAACAACGCTGCTTCACCCACCAAGGAGTCCTGGCCTAGGCGCAACCTCGTGCGCTCCGTCAGCTACCCTAATCGTTGCCAATCGTACCACCATTGCACCTTTGACCGCACCGCCAACAACGATGCCACCACTGCTCCTTTCTCTTATCTTCTCAACCCTAACTCGTTTTTAAGGGTTAAATGACTTGTGAAAAGGTTTTCTGTGAATAAGGCAATGTGTACCCACTGGGACTGGCCCAATTTTCCTTCTAGCACCGTAAAAAAAGAATGAATTAAGGTGTCTGAGAAGCCCCAAACAAATTATGGAAGGCAATATTTCTCTCGCTGCTGTTGTAGGTCAAGTAATTTCCAATCTGTTTCTTTCATTCAAAATTTTGCTTGCAACGTTCGGAAATAATAGTTAGATATTTGTTTTCTTAGCTTATTTAATGTGACATTGCCTTCTAAATGTAATATACTTTACGTATGTTGCTTATGAATATTAATTTGTTACAAAAGCATACGACAATTGAACTTGTGGTTAGTTTGTGAAAAGTGAAAACGTATAACATAACATTCTGCTTAGAGGAAAATGTAACGCGAGTACGCTGAATGTTGAAAAAAAGGATTAAAAAAACGATTATACGTGGTGTTTTCAGAGACACTTCGTGGAATTTTGGTTTTATTTCAAGAAATGATCGAATAGTAGAGAATTGGCAGATAAACTTGGTCTTGTGACGTAGAGAGTGGAGAAGATGGCGAGGGAGATCAGTTCCTTGCTCGAGGAAAAGAAGGATATTGAAAAGATTGTTGAGAAGTTAACAACGGTTAATGACAATGTTTGTAAGAGTTTGAATGTAGCTTGGAAGGAGTTGGAGGATAAGCAGCATCAGGTTGATGCAACTGTTAGAGTTAAAGATGAAATAGGGAGGGTGAAGGTTGATCTAGAAAGTGAAATTTTTGAGTTGAGAGGAAAAATCAATGAATTGAAAGAGTCTTGCATGAAGTTTGACGAGGAAAATAAGCAGTTGCTTTCAGAAGTTGAGAGTTGTAAGAGTGTTATGGAGGAAGGGAGGGTTGAGAAGGAAAACATGAAGAAAATGTTTGGTCAGGAGAAGAATAAAGTGGAGAAGTTAACAAAGGATAATGACCATATTCGTAAGAGTTTGAATGTGGTTTGGAAGGAGTTGGAGGATAAGCAGGATGAGGTTGATGAAGCTCTTAGAGTTAAAGTTGAAATAGAGGAGGTGAAGGTTGATCTAGAAAGAGAAATTGTTGAGTTGAGAGAAAAAAATCAATGAATTGACAGAGTCTTGCATGAAGTTTCAAGAGGAAAATAAGTTGTTGCTTTCAGAAGTTAAGAGTTGTAGGAGTGCTCTGGAGGAAGGGATGGTTGAGAAGGAAAACATGAAGAAAGTGTTTGATGAGGAGAAGAATAAAGTGGAGAAGTTAGAGTTGCTTATTGCAGAATTGCAGGAAGTGGGAGTTAAAAGAGATGCTGATTTGGGACAAGTTAAAAGTGATAGAGATAAGGTGGTTGAGAATGAAAAGAAGCTAGAGGGTCATGTGAATGTTCTGAGAAAGGAAAATTATGTATTGCAAATTAAGCTTTTGGAGGCAAGAAAGGAGGTTGAGGATTTGATGTTAATATTGTAGTTTGGTGCAATAATTGGAACAAGGCCCTGTTATATTTATATCAGTTAACATGCGCAACTAACATAGTTGCAATTCGTGTTATAAGGAGCTGCAACTGTCCTTAATATGCTAATGCTGTAAAGAAATGATAACACACATCAGGGGTTTCACAAAGGCTTATATTAGCATAGGCTCCATCACAGACTTTAGAGTTGCAATCATCTGTATGACTTCTGCCCTGTACCAAATGCAATATGAATGGAAAAAGAAGAGTCACTCGTTCTTAATATTCCTATGAAGAGCAAATACATGCTTATCTAAAATTTAGATATTCAAAAGCTTAATCGTCTAGTTTTGTTTATTTAAAATTTAGATATTCAAAAGCTTAATCAACCCTTTAGTAAAATATTATGAAATGATGTTATGGGTTTATTCTTGCATATAATAAGGAGTGTAGTGATTGTGTGTGAGTGAAACTCCTTCGCTTTCAACAAAAACTCCGAACTCACTGTTTTCAAACTTTAAAGTGTGGTTCTCTCTCCATCTTTCGCGTTTCATCATTCGTACGATTATTTAATCATTCGTCTCTGTGTTGCGATTCTTCAAATGCTTCATATTTCTGTGTCTATTTCTGAATTGAGAAATTTAGATTGGTGTGCTACGGGTAGGGAAAATCAAAGTTTATAACGCTTGCTCGCCATGTGTTTGATAATATGCCTGAACAAAGCTTCACTCGTAGTTTTGTTTTGTTTTTGAAGTATTTTTTGACTTGGAAGCTTTGATGCAGAATTTTGTGTTGCTAAGTACCTGCAAAAATTCTTGATGACAAAAGCAGGTTCTGTGCGATGCGGAGGAGTTCTTTTTGTGTGAATACAACAGAGATGCAGACTCTTACAGGTTAATTTTTCATAATCATCGCTATTTCAGCTTTGTGTTGGATTCGATATGCTTAGTGAGTGTTGTCAAGCATGTTCTGTGTGTTGTTTTATTTATTTGTGTGTGTGGTTCTACTTGATCGAGTAGCCTTTGTTTCCTTTGAAGCTAAATTACGTGTGACTTTATTTAGTCGTTCTTTTTTATTGGAATCATCATTAGGAACATGAAGGAAGATTAAATATAGTATACCTCAACCTAGTTTGCTATAGCATTTAAATGTAAAACATTTGCATTTTTCTTTTAAAAGGGATTTAGCTCTATTTATGTTTATGTAAAGATATAGAACATCAGTTGTGTCTGGAATCAGAGAACGAGAGCGAAAATGAAAGAAATGGATTTTCTTTCGTGAATGGTATATGGTTAATATAAGGAAACGACAATTGAGTGTATTTGTTGCCCTTTTTGATAAATATGGCGGTGTAGTAGAAAAATTACGAAATATTTTATGGAGAACTCAGTCTCAAAATAGAGACCAGTACAAATATTTATTTATGTGTTGCTAAGTAGTTCATTTAAGTTCCTATCCTATAGACATATCTGTAATTTATTTCTCTTGATTGTTCTCCCAAATTTTCCTTTTTAACGTGTTTACTATTTAGGCATGGTTTAAACTTATTGTTGACTCAATGTCTCTACAGATCACCTTGGTCAAATAAATACCATCCACTATTAGAAGATGGGTCCCTCCCTTCTTTAAGGCCGTTGAAGCTGGAAGTTAAAGCAAATGACATATTTGCAATATATCGTGACCAGTGAGGGCCTTTACTTACCTCATCTTTAGAGCTTATGTGTTGTTTTTAGATGTCTTATTATTAAGAAACCTTTTGTCCGTAGGAAAGTATTACCTAATTTTGTGTGTTCTTGATGTCCATCTGAATACAATTATTTAGCTATTTTGTTTTAAAACAATATGACCATTAGTGGATAATGTCATAGGTATTATGAAGGAGGCATTTTATCAGTTTAGGTGTGAGAAGATGGTAATGAAGGTTTCGTAGCTTGCTTTTTAATAAAGAAAGGTGGGCCTATTATTTGAGTAAACTCTAATGGAAGACACTATTTGCACTTTTGACCTTGTTTATGATGTGATATCTTTTGTACTATAACATCCCTCTTTATCTCTAAATCTTCTGATTCTTTTCTTGCAAGTTTATTTTAGCAATTCTTATACCTCATTATTTTTTTAAATTTAGGTGGGATCGGAGGAAGAAGAAAACACCAATTGTCGTTTCACCAGCACAATTATGCTAACTCTGACTACAGACAACGAGTCATCCGGAACTTTCAGTTTATTTGGATCAATTAGACGTAAAGGCATATATATTAGCTCATTTTGCATGTTGGAAATTAGATCATTTAGTTAATAATTGTACACTAATTTTCTTTTTGTCTTTCTTGACAAGCCACTTTATGAACAATGCACCCTGATTGAATATTGATTTAATCACATGGTTTTTGTTTGAGTAATGAACAATGCTAATATTCTTTCTTGCCTTCAGCTCGAGTCATCTTTTTTTTTTTCTTTAGTTTTAGTCCTAAATTATTTTTCCTTGTATTTTACATGAGTATGAGACTATCAGTTGCCTTTGTAACATGGGAAGGATGATTGAAGAAATGGAGAGTAAGTTGAGGAACTCACTAGATCAGGTAACTTTTTTATTATACAATTCAAGCTTCAACTGCATACTTATATTTAAAATTTTTATATTTTCCTTTTCAGTTACTTGTTCTTTGGTCGGGGAAGGGTTTGGGTATTTGCAAATTGCAGGTATGCGTATGTTACTCATCTATCTGGATGTTGATAATACATGTTAGAGATGTACTTTGGGAAAACAAGAGAAATAGTTTGCACACTAGGACCACCTTTTGAAGTGTCACATATGAGAATGCCCAAGAGCTTATGTGTCGTTATATGATGTCAGAGTGGCATATTATAAAGTTTTGATGCAAAATGGCCACAACCAGGCTCGAGTTAGTAGCTTCTCTCACAATGTGACAACTGGAGGACTCACGTTGTCCGGAGCACTTGCAACTTTAGCCTGTGAGGAACGAGGCAAACGTGCTTTAGTTGAAAAGAGAGAATGCAATGCTTCAAAAACAAGTGAACATGCTTATGAACAAGTTACAAGAACCAGAACAAAACCTTAATGTTTATCATTATACATTTTGTATGTTTATGTGTATCAAATTCTTTTTTTAGGTTTTGTTATGCAGACATTATAGTGCATATATTATCACAACCTTATTTAAATATTAAATAAATATTAAATGTAATATTATCAGAGACAAATATAGTGATCATTTATTAGTATTTGTATATATGGTTATTAAATTGATTTTAATAAAATTAGGTCATTAAATTGGTTTTTATAAAATTGGTCATTAAATTGATTTTTATATAATTAGTTACTAAATTAGTTTTTATATATTTAGTATCTAAATTGGTTTCTAAATCATAATCTAAATTACTATATAAAATTAGCTATCAAGTATTACTTATTACAATTAGATTCTAAATTAGTCTCTAATTAATTTAGTAACTAATTTTATTATTTTAGAGATTAATAAATTGGTTTTTAAAAATAATTTTTTTTTAAGTAAAACAAATATAATGTTGGTTATATGAAAGTATTATTTGATTACATAATATTTTAATGGGTTAGTGCATTTGATATTCTAACGATTATGACAAATCTTCTTTTGAATAATATTTTAATGGTCAATGCATTTGATACTCTCTAATTATGACAAATCTTCGTTTGAATATTAAATTTAACTCTTGGAAATGTATTTATTAGGATTTGTGTCTTGAGACTTTGCTATATAATATACAAGTCTTGTCTCTTAATTTCTAAAAACTTTTCTAAAATAAAAGAAAACTTAATCTTATTAAATAATTTCCTAGAACAAAAGATCATTTAAGGGAATTTATCATTTTTATAAAAACCATATATAAAAGGTGAAAAGAAGAAGATATGTATTTTTTTTTTTATTGTAGAAATATGCTCATTGGTAAATTTATATATTAATGAGATAAATCAACAAGATACTATTTTATAATTTATATTTAGAAAGGTGTTAATATATTTGTAAATATTTTAAGAAAATTATATCATAATTTATTGATTTCTTCAAAAATTGACTGGCTTGTATTTTTCATAAATAATTAATTGATGATCAATCTTTTCAACTACATAAATGAGATGACGGTTTTTATATAAGTTTAACCTAGAGTGACACCTGACTTCATTTCTTTCGTACTCTCATCATGCATACAAGTACTCTCATCATGCATACAAGATTTAAGTGATTATATCGTATAAAAAAATCTTCTGCAATTCTTCTTGGTCTAATATTTTTTGTTTATTTCAATTTCAGTTTTCTAATAAACAATTGCTCTTTCTTATTTATTATAAGATAAATAAAGGATTACTATATATGATTTTTTCAATTTAATAAATTATCTGTTATAGTCAAATGATATTTGTATTTTGTCCCCTATTATTCACAAATGATATTTTTTTATTATTCTCTCTTCTAAACCATACCATTTTGAACACGGAAAAGAAGAGAAATAACAATGTGGAGGAAAAAGCAACATTAGTTGCATTATCAGTATATTATTCACTAAAATTATTTTCTAACGTTCACTCATATACCAGCAACTCATCGTTATATGAATTGAATAAATTGTTTTATCTATATAATTAGTATTTTAAGTTACATGCACGTGATAATTAATTTGAGAGTGTATTTTATTTTATTTATATTTTATTATTCCTGAACCGATACTTTGTGGTTAAGATATTTTGTGGTTACTTGGTAACAACAGTTTGATAAGGAAGGAAAGTGAAATTTTAAAGAAAAGAAAAAAAGAAAGGGGGAATAACAACTTTTGGAAGAGAAAATGTTGATAGCTTTTATAAAAATAAAACAGAATATCTTTTAAAAAAAAAAGAAAGTTGGTAGTTGTTATAAAAATAAAAATTAAATAATTGATTTTCTCATCTTTTAAACTTTTCTGTTAAAAAAATATTAAGGTGTTATCTTATTTATCTCTAAACTGAATTGTAGGTTTGTTTTTATTCTGAAGCTATTTTCTAGAATATTATATTTATGATCATTCATGCAAGGAACACAAAATAAAACAACAATGACAAGAAAAAAGCTCAATGAATAGACTCAATGCTATGTACCAAATTTTGAGCATAAATAGTAATCAAATAAGGTTAAATATACGAATTATTGAAGGATAAGATACATGTATACTTCGCAAGAGACGCGGTGCCAACATTTTGTGAAGTCTCAAAATCTAGTCTTCTAGGTTGATATCCATACTCTTCCTGAAATTCCTCTAAATTTCCAAACTAGCAGAAGTCAAACGAAATATATAAAAGAACTTAACAATCATAAATTATCTTAATATACAATTCCTCCTACCAACCTTTCCAGCATTAAGGAAGTGCATCAGCATAAAAAGTTCATCCAAATTGTTCGGGAAAGCAAAGAACAGGTTTCAACATCCAATGAAAAAAAATTTATACATGTACCTTAGGAAAAAATAGTGAAAGCTAGTCATGCACTTTATCTAAGAATTGCTGATCCAAAAAACTATAACAAATAACACTGATTTTTCTTTTCTCTAAGGAACAATTGTTCTCAAATAATAGGATAGGGACAATTGTTCTCAAATAATAGGATGACCGAGACATAAAATTTGTATGAAAAAGTTTAATTTTATTGCTTCCTTTCGAACTTTATAGATAAAAAGTTTAAACACATAGTTCACTAAAACTAAATTACATAACACTAAAATTTGTTTTATAGTAACTTCTAAAGTTTAGATTATTAATTTATTAATTTTAATAACTAAATATTACAATTTATAAGATTATTTTGATTAAATTAAATGTTGTTATCATTATTCATGTCTTATCATTATGCTGTGTATACTTGAATATATTAATAATATTAAATTTAATATGAAAATTTTAATTGACTAATGTGATAATTTTTAATTGAATAAAATTTAGTTTATATTATTTTTCAAAAGGAGGTTAAATAATATAGTTATGTATTTTTAAAGAAAAATATTATTTCATAATTTATAATGATTCTTAAAAAGGTGTTAATATATTGATGCATATTTTTAAAAAATATTAAAAAGCATTTGTTGAATTCAGCACCACCAAGAGACGCTGAAACTGGAATCAATATGTCCAATACATGGAAAGGGAAAAGTGGTAATAAGAAACATGGTAAAAAAAGTGTTGGTAAGAAGCACTGTTGAGTAAATCATTTTGAGTAAGGTATACTTCTAAGTCATTTTTTAATATGTATGACCTTTATAAATCTAACATGATGCTGGTGTAAGCGTTTAACAAAGTAAGATAGAATAGAGTGCAACATGACAATAATGTCTTGTGTATTATTGTAATTTAAAACTCAAGAAGACCTTGTGTCTTGTTTTGCCATTTTGTGCTTAACTTCCATTCTATAGATACAGTATCAAGTACAATTAATATCTGATCTTTTATAAAAAAAAAAAACACTCTCATATTTCCTATTTTCTATTTATTCTCTTAATTTCTTTCACATTCTCATTTTTGTATATTTGTATGAATATGTTAAATTTTATTTCTTAGAAATTTATATAAAAATAAAATAAAGACAAAGTGACAAATAAGTATAGAGTAAATAGTCTAAGTTTAATAATAAATTATATTACTTTCAATCAGATATAAATAATTTTAAAGTATCATTGTGAAATTATATTCTTGTTTTATGTTTGTAGTTGTTAATTATTTTCAATGCATGTAGTGTGTTATATGCGAATGATATCAATTATTATGAAAAATGTGTTTGTTTAGCTCTTCGACACTGGCCAACAAATTAGTAAAATGAAAAAATATAAAATAAAATATCTTTAACTTAGGACATGATTGACATATATCTTGAAATAAAACAGAAAATTAATTAGAAATTTAATAAAAGAATACATAAAAGTTATATAGACTTAATCTATATTTAGCAAATGGTTCAGCTGTTTTTTCATTTTTTTCATGTATTTTGAAAATGATATCATTTGTTTTCTTGTCATATTCACGGATAATTCCCATGATCTTAACTATAAGTGAGATTCATATTTTTATTTTTTTTAAGTAATTCAATTTTCATATTAAACATAATTCAACTATCTATGATTTACCAATTGAAGCAATGAATAAATTTAAAATGGTTTGTTTGCCAGTTAGTTCTATCATGGAATTATTTAAAATGAACTAACATGGTGTGTGTAACACCCCACAAAATATAACTTCTATAATAACACAATCATACATATCTTACAGTAATTTTATAGTTAACCGATATCAAAATACATAATCATGCTAGACTTCAATTTTAAAAACATGTTTACAAAGTCATATCCAAATTTTTTGAAAATAAATTGTTATCCCTAACAACATCCTTCAGTCTAAATGATCTCTCAAAGATTCCTCTATAGCACCATCTGCTCTCGTGTCAAGACACGATCATTATAGACAGAAATCAAACACAAACACAACAAAACAAAAAGGTAAGCTAACCAAATTTTTAATAATTTAGAGTCATTCAATTCAAATGTAAAGATCAATACAATCCAAGCATTTCATTCAGTTTCATGTATCATCACAATTATAAGTCACTGACACGCTACATACTAGATTCTACTTCCGGAAGACTCGTGCATTGAATAGACCCCGAGATATGCACCAATCATAGGCCTCCAAACAAATAAATCATCAATCATATATGACAGGGTTAGTCCCCTTGAGACTTTTCTGACTAGCTATGTTTCAAGCTACAGCCACTAGTTCAGACCTCCTTCAACTCTCACCACCTAGTAATAATCATTTATTTGATTTGTATTACTAGTAAAGTCAGGATATCAATCTTTAACCAGATCCTTAGACAATGCACTTCCTGACTAACCCAGACACGGGTGTTCTTTTTTCCTGGAAACACTATGCCTAGGCTTTGACCAACTTCATCAATACTCTATCAAAATCACATCATATTATAGATCTATACTCATGTATTCACTCACTTTTCAATCCATATCTTGAAAATGAAAGAAATCACTAAACCATCAATACTATTAGATTTAGATCCTTCAATTAATCTATTTTAATAAATATATACATCGCATTGCAAAAGAATCCAACACTTAAAACAAAAAGTGCCTAATTCTTTTTATAGTGTTTAGATTGAACGAAAATTTCTAGCTTGGGTGACGATCCTCTTCGCTTGAGTGCAAAATTTTCTCACTTGAGCGAAATTAGTCTAGAGAGTACTCCAGTTCCAGGGCTATTCTTACCTGAGTAAAATTACTCTCACCCGGGCGAGAATACCTCCTCACCTGGGCGAAGGATTTCTCGCTTGAGTGAAAACACTCCAGAGAGCACACTTGCTCCAAGGGCTTTTTCGCTTGGGCGACATTATCCTCGCCCGAGCGAATTTTCCATCTCGCCTGGGTGAGAGACCTCTCGCCTGGGCGAAAACAGTCCAGAGAGCATACTTGCTTCTCGAAACCATTCTCGCCTGGGCAAATTATGCAGAAAACAACAACTTATCAAATAATTCATGCATTTTCTACAACCTTAGAGTTACTACACACGCCTCAGATGAACTAATTGAGCAAGGATTAACATGCATATCAATAGTTTCCATAGAACAACATCATACATACAAGCATCAATAAACAATCAAAATTCAACTTAAGTTTCATGCCAATAGAGAAACCATCACAAGTGCATTTTCACAGACAATTTGATCAAACCCTAACTCACAATCAAATTGAAATCAGGCAACATACAAGTTAGTTTCCCTTACCTGAATCACAATGGAAGTTCTCTCTAACAGCCTCAAAAGCCTAAGATCCTCAGGAACTCGAATCTGGACCAAAGGATCTTTGATCAATGATCAGACTAACACACTAGGAAACTGAGCTCATAAAGGCACCATCTGATGGCTCAGAGGCCACATGCAAGCTCAGTAAACAGAGGACAAACGAAAACCTAAAACTAGCTCTAAGGGAAGAGGGCAGAAAACGAACTTACTCTAATGGAGATTCTGATCAGGTAGACTTGCTCTATTCTTTGCCACGAGTCCAACGGTGGGCTCCGCTCGAGAAGCTGATCGAAGGCGGACATAGAGGCTTAGAGAGAAGTCAGAGAAAAGGGAAGTTAGGGGTTTTAGAGAGATGGTGGCTCAAGTGGGAATGAGACTTGACTACTAACTTTTTCTATAAATACATGTTTTCAGTTTAATAATATAATAATCAGGTGCTCATTCCATTTTTACCACTTCTACTCAGATGATAGATTTTCTAGGCTATTACATTGTGGTTGATAGGTAGGGGGCAAGCACAAAATTCATTATATAGACTGACTTGCTATGTTGAAATATGTTATTTCTTGGTTTCTTTTCCCTATAAATAAAGTTATTTTTGTAAAAAAAATTTAGTGTACTTTTTGTTTTATTTGAAGACATATATCTGTGTTGTGTCCAAAGTTAATAATAGTTTATTTTGTATTTTCTTTTTATTTTACTAATTCGTTGTTTCTTGTGAAATATGCAAACAAAAAACATAATTTAACAATGATACTTTAAAATTATTTATAGTATTGAAAGTAATATAGTTTTGCAATTAAATGTAGACTATTTTTACCATACTTATTTCTCTCTTTTTGTTGTTACAAGCCTTTCTTTGTTGAATATGATATATAATGTAATAAATTGACTATTATTTCCCTTAATTAAATTATACAACTTTAAACAAGTCAACGTGTAACATTGGAATATTAACTAGAGAATGAAGAACATGTATAAAATAAATATACTATATTTTAAAAAACATATATCTTTTTAATAGAGGTTTACAAATATATATATATATATATATATATATATATATATTAATTAGAATTTAAAAAGTATGAATGTTATTTATATAACTTTTAATTATATAAAATTACAAAAACAAACAAACATATTAGAAAAGGATAAGTTGTTCAAATGAAATATAAATATGATTTAGACAATTCTATCTCAACAAGATATAACATTCACAATCATCATTTAAGACTTTACTGACACATTCATGTAAACACTTGACTCCAATTTTGGAATATTATGCGTTGAGTCAGACTCAGAGATTTGCACCTATCATACAGCTCCAAATTGTAAATCCACATAGTCTAAAATAACTAAATCAACAATAGTGTATGACAGCGTTAGTTCCCTTGAGACTTTTTTGATCAGTTGTATTTCAAGTTGCAGTCACCCAGTTCTAACCTCCTTTGACTCTCACCACTTAGTAATTCGTCTATTTGTTTTTTACTAGTAGAGTCAGGATATCTCCTTGACGCAAATTCTTAACCAATACACATCCTAACAACCTGGATGCGGGTATCTCCTTTCTTGAAAATATTATGTCTAGACTACCACTTAACATCATTAATTTAAACCTCACTATCATATTCATATTTGTCTTTGGTTTCAAACTCTCCCAAGCAATACCTTTTATAAAATTCAATACTATCATTCTTTACATCAATCAATTGAGATAGAGCATTCAAATAAATGTTAAACTCTAAATAGAATTGAAAATAGAAAAAAAAAGAATATGACATCATATAGAAAATGAGCAAAATCCCAAAACACGGTTAGGCCTGGTGCCACATGATCTGTGCGGCCAAACGTGAGAGCACCCTCAATGGAAGGCGCCCGACGTAAGCACTTGCACCTGGTGCCAATCACTCCTGAAATTGTTACTCTCGAAATGCGCCCGACACATCTGGTATGCGACTATCGCATCTACATAATTTAAAACTCTCTCATTTCTATCAATTCAATAGCTCACCAATTCAAAAATGAATAACCCAATTCCAACCCCTTATATTAATGATGACCCACCCAAAATTCTCTACAAAAAAAAACTTCCTTATAGTCCAATTTATCATGTACTTCATTAAATTTTCCCCACCTATACCATCTCAAAGTTATAATGTTCAAGCTTCCCACTCTATTCTAATAATCTATACTTATACATGCCTTTATTATATTCATAATCATCCCCTTTTTAGTAAAATTTACAAGTAGGTCACAACTTTATGTTACACTTTATCACAACCACACAACATCAACTCCTCGCGTATCCAAATCGAATTTATGCATCATACACAATGATAACATAAAAGATCAAAACCTCCTTCACATCAGATACCATAGGTACATAATTCAATAAACTAATTTAACCTAATTAAATAATGAGTATTTTTTTCAACCACAAAATTGAAACAATGGGTCCTTGTGTTTGTCTATTTAAGTTTAACCTAAAGAACTAAAAGTTTACACCCTCGCGTCCCCTTTTTTCTTTCTTCTGTTTCACATTCTCTTACAATGTTATGAGACTGTAAGTTTTTATAAAACATGTTCTCTTCCATGTTAAGTTTTATTGTGTGTATAGAGTTTAGATAACTGTATTGAAAATCTTTCATCTAAAATCGGTTTGTTCTAACTTTTTGATGTGTTTAGGGTTTATATATTTGTGTCCATCTACTTGATTTTTTTTTAACTTGGATGATCTTTTTTATGTAAGTGTATCAAATATATTATGAAAAATTATTGTAAATATTATATTCATTTAAAGTTTCTTTTAATTTAATATGTTAAGTATTATGTTCATTTTTAATCATTCCTGCCAAAATATATATTTACCTGTATTAATAAAATATTTGTTGACCATCAACATCATTTTTGCAGACGGGTATAAAGAGAAACACCCTCATCATGGAGGAGATAGTCACACTAGTAATATTACCATCATATCAATACTCACAAAAATTATTTTCAAACATAGACTCTTATACAAGAAACTTATTTGGTTCATTATTGTGAACTGAAAAAGTTGATTCTATGTAATTAGTAGATATATGCATGTGTTGGTCAATTTGAAAGTATAATTCATCCTTATTTCATGTCTTGTTCTTCTACTAGCCAATTTTAAATTGTGTCTATAAACATGGTGGGATTTGATATTCATTTTAATTAACTTAACATTTATGTTTCTATTGATTAATGTATTGTTTTATTATACATGTTATGATTTATTATTATATGTATTGTCACATGCATTTTAAATTTATGATTATTTCAATTTTTATTATGTAAAATTTAATACTTAATTGAATCCATTTATGTGACTAATGAATTGTATTTGGAGTTTTAAAAACCATATTGTGAAAGGATTAAATCTATTGTAACTAATATGAAAGTTAAAAAAAAAATCCTTTCCTAATATGATTTCTAAAATTGTAACTTCAAACAACTAGTCACATGTTTGGATTCCATTGATTATAAAATATTACATTATTTGATTTAATTAATCATGACATTTATTTAACATATGTGACTATACATATACCTATTAATCAAAATAGTTCTACTAATTAAGAAAAACTGTGAAATGATTTCAAATGAATATCTAATCCCATAAATTTATGTAGCCATGAACTAGAATAAGTTCCAAGCATACTAAGATCTCAAATAATGACATAATATATTTTCATATTGACCAACTAATAATACACTAATAACACAATAGGATAAATTAAATTCATATTTAATAAGGTGAATATCTCATAAGAAGTTAATGTTAAAATTTAAATTTGGGAATTGATTTTACTTAAACATCATTTAAGGGCACATCTCATTCAAAATCTTGTATCTCTATGGTCGTCGGAGTTATTGAGCTTGCAGGTGACTCGAATTTGAATTTTATAACTATGTGGATGAGATTTTCGTTAAGAGTATAATGTACTTGTAATTTGTCTCACTTGGTATATATAATATATTCATATTTTGTATCAATTGGTTTAGATGTGTTGTTAATAATGCTTGAATGTATTCATCTATATTATTTTAATGACTAAAAGTTTGATATACATTTATTAGATACATATAACTCTTCTTTTCTTTGCCACGTAACTTGTATCTTTTCTGATTTTAAAGAATTCTTGTTTTGCAAACGTTTCCGGCTCCCACTATGATGAACCAAAGAAATCCCTCACGACAAAACAAAGAAAAGCTTTCACGGGAGAGTAAAAAAAAAATATATCACTTTATATTTTTCCATATGATATATATATATATATATATATATATATATATATATATATATATATATATATATAT
>Ga0209700_105295_pt1 | contig 21927 bp, 17 predicted proteins | sample SiratroredBW_FD_187528 | JGI IMG/M metagenome (GOLD analysis project Ga0209700, IMG submission 187528) | Root nodule microbial communities of legume samples collected from California, USA - Siratro red BW (SPAdes) (version 2) | ecosystem: Host-associated > Plants > Roots > Nodule | place: USA... | reverse complement strand
GAGCGCGCGTTCTCACCGCGCCGCCAAACCCTAACGAGAACGATCTTCTTCTTCAAGAAGAAGGACAAGACGAAACCAGGTTTGATGCTTCTTATTTCATCGCACGGAACAAAAAGCAACAACAAAACTTTCTCCCTTCCTTGCAAAATCAACTACCACCGACCATTTCCATTTGCCTATCATTGCTACTTAGAAAGGAAACTCTAAATCCCTTATGAATCACATAACCCAACAACCCCACTTATATTAATTATTCTCGTCTTTTCTTGTTTCCTCATTACAATGGTTTCCCTGTCATTGATGTTTCTGCTACCGTTGGTACCCCAACCATTGTTTCTCACTTTGTTTGGAACAAGCAACAGTGGTGGGGTTGTGGTGTTGCGTGCGCAGCCATTTCATTTGATACTACTGTTGGTTTGAATCAAACCATTTTGAGGGGGTGTTTATTGATCTATCAATAGTAGAAAGATGACTGCGGGGGCAGGAATATCCGTTGTTGTTCTAGTGTCCCTATTAGCTCTGCATGGAAATACCAGAAAACTCTTTTGTGGCTTCGTTGCTGCAATCTTTTACATCATGTATGGGTCACCCCTCTCCATTATGAGGCTAGTGATCAGAACCGAGAGCGTGGAGTTTATGCCCTTCTTCCTAGCACTGTTCGTAATCCTCTGCGGCACTTCGTGGTTTACCTACGGTCTTCTAGGTCATGACCCATTTGTGGTTGTATGTAATGGCGTGGGTGCAGCGTTGGGTGCGGATTATGGGGGAGGAATTGTATCTGGTGATCACATTTCATGCAAGTGTTGTGTGGGAGATTCTTGTACCATGGTGTTAACAACCCAAGGTCCCACCAAGGTCTACAAACCCGTGGGATCTAAGTGTTCTCAACAAATATTAGAGTAGGCTAGAGTTGGAAGCAATGCACTTCTAGCCACCATTTCAGATCCAGTGACATGCTTTTCAACTGCAAGATACTATCAGAAACAAGTCTTCAATGTGTCGTCAAACTAAAATTTGGTCATGGTTGTTTGGATTACAAGTGAGAAGCATAAAAGTGGAGAGAAATGGGATCTTGATGTATATAAAAGCACCAATAATATTTTTTTTAGAAGATGGTTAACCATTATTCTGGATATGACATTATTAGAGAAAGAAAATGGACACGTACAATAGCACATGTACAATTATCAAGTAATTGCAATGATTGTACTCTAGGGACCAAAAATGCAGTTTGTTCAGAATTTCATGCAAGATCACTTGAAACAAAGATTATGTTGAAGTAATTATCGCACCCTTCTGTTGCTTTAAGTCACCATCACCAGAGAATCAAGACTGATCACTTCGTTATAAAACCAAGCTTCATAGCTTCCTGCAGTGCCTTTGGTCCCAAGAAAATTGGTCTTGTCGTTCGAGTGGCTGCTGAGACAACTAAATCAGTTTGTAAGTTTCTCCAGCTTCAACTGACTACTATGGAGCCAATGAGAGGAATGCACACCACTTTAAGGGCTACTCTAGGTATGTCCATGGCACCTACACTTGTCAACACTCCTACTTTTTTTTGAGTAGTTATACTTTGACAACCACACGTGGCATACACCCACTTTACAACCTTACATGGCGCTGATGTGGCCAAGGTGAGTGATGTGTAAAAAATGCTTCAGCATGGCATCGAGGGTCATTTTTAGGGTTTACATGTTTGGGGTTTTATTATCTGATGCCCAGCACATTCCATCGAAAGCTTGAGAAGTAGTGAGATTGAATCTCAGATCTGTTGTCCCTGTATGTTGTTTGCATTCAGAAATCCCATTCGTTCTTCCTCAAGAGCAGTGTTGTCACCTTTGTTTAGCGTAAATCATCTCTGTTTTTGAGGGTCGTGGGTCCATTTGTGTGAGGAAAGCAGTTTAGCTGTTGCTTTTGGCACCACTGCCGCCATCATTATCGTTGTTGTCGTCATCGCATTGGTCGCCACTATCGCTGCTGCTCTCACCGTCTGCAGGTCCGTAATTGGTGTAGGATTAGTTTTTCATTTTCTGCGTCATTTTTGTGTTGGTGTGATGGGAGTTGTTCAGAAATGAGCCCGTTTGTGATGTATGGTGAGAAAGTTGTTATTGTTTAAATACTTAAGTACACATGATTAAACATTTGGTATTTTGAAAAGTGGTCATCGCGCAGCACGACTGTTCCTTGGGTTATGGCATTCGTAGGTGGTTCTAACTTAACGAAGCATAGTTTTGTTTAATCCAACACTTGAAAACATCTAAGTATTTAAGGGTCAGAGGTATTGGGGGGCACAAAATTTGTGCGTGTGATTGGAGGTAAAAAAATTATGCTTAGTTAAACACTTAATTATACATGGTTAAACACTATGTTGTTTTTTGTTTATGTCATTTACTTTAGACAAAATGCATGAATGTTTATGATTTGTTTTATACACACAAATTCTGCAACATTGTAATTTTGTTCAATTTAATTATCAGGTTGGTTTAAAGTTAAGTATGGCTGGAAAAAGGTCCAACGCACGATGATCTAATGTTGATGGGAACCAACCTAAGGCAAGTGAGTTGTGTTTTTGCATTTGATTTTGATTTAATTTTTACAGTTTACATAATAAATTTTGTTTTACATGTTGCAGATTAGAGTATTCCACCCAGTAGATACTGATATTATCCTTGAAGTGAACACAAAATTGTCTAACTTCCAAAGGGAGAAGTTGGATAGAAATCTGTTTAAGTGGCTTACTCACATGGCAGAACCAATTAACATCAGTTGTCCATTGGTGCGTGAGTTGGTGAACTGGTGGTCTCCGAATGACCAAAATTTTAGAATAAGGGAATATTTAGTTCCTCTATCTGGTGTAGATGTTTGTATGGGTTTAGGCTTGGGTATGAGTGGTGGCGAGGTTGGAATTGAGGATAATAACCTAGGTTTGGTATCAAAATGTTAATGAATAGTTCAGATATATGTTCTTATGTATTGCACCAAAAAAGGAATCTGCATGGCCTATACTTGTGTAGATGTGTGCCCTTGTTGCTGGTTAGTGTATGATATTGGTTTCATTGGTAATGTGATTACTCTGTACATATTGTTTTAAACATTTAAGGATTTGAGATATAGAGGTGAGGGGGCCACAGCATGGCTGTCTGTGATAGATGGTCAGAAAGTTTTGCTTAGTTAAACACTTAAGTAGAGTTAAACACTCTATAGTTGCAAAACTGGTCATGGTGCATGATGACGATCCCTTGGGTTAGGACATTCGTAGATGGTTAGTGGTGAACCAAGTGACAATTGTGTTGAATCCAAAAGTTTAAAACATGTAAGGATTTTAGGTATGGAGGTTAAATGGGCACATAAGTTTTTTTTGTAGAATGCGTGAATGGTTATCATTGGTTTTGTAGATTGAAATTATGTAACATACTAATTTTTTTAACTGAACTCATTTAATGAACAGGTTGCTTTGAAGCTAGCTATGGTTGCAAGAAGGCTGGATGCAAGAAGATCTAATGTTGATATGAAAGAAACTAAGGCAAATGAGTTATTTGTGCATTGTAAGAAGGTCGGATACAAGAAGATCTGACTATAGTAGAGTTATGAAGATATTTGTATACACCTTTATGAAGTTATATTTGTACATTGTAATTTGAAGTTGGTGTACAATATTCAAATTTGAACATTTTGTACAAATATTGTTAGCAATTATTGAAATCATATTTTCAATTAAATTAAAAATGGTGGCAAAAATTGTTACTAAATTGTGGTGTTCATATTTAGTTGTTTACATTTGACATAATAGGTGCGATAAATGATCATATCTACTGTGAAGAATATTGTTTGAGTTAATTTTTGCTAGTGTGTGTACAAAAATAGACAGTGTTAAACAATTTTATCTGGAATGGTTGTGATGGCATAGGACTTGTGTCGATCGTGAAGCAAGGAACACTTGTATTGAATGCCAAGGTGTAAAACATGTAATGATTTTAGGTATGCAGGTCAGGGGGCGAATAATTTCTTCCTGTGTGATGGGTGGTTAGAAAGTTGTGGTTAGTTAAACACTTAAGTAGACAGGGTTAAACACTTTGTATGTTTAGTACTGGTAATGGCACAACATGTCTATCCCTCGGCACATGACATTGGTAGGTGGTTGGCGCTCAAATCTCCCCTAACGTAGTTTCACTCACACCATCCCCACTCGCGTTAGCGAATTTGGTTCAATGTGTTTAACCCTATGTTATTATGTGATTAACTCTACAGAACTTTCTGACCATATATCAAAATTGACACAAAACATATGTTATTTTTGCCTCCGCTTCAGCTATATGACTCCATAGGCTTATAAATCTCCCCTGATGCAGTTTCGCCCAACCATCCCCACTCGCGTTAGCGAATTTGGTTCAGTATGTGTTTAACCCTTTGTTATTATGTGATTAACTCAACAAAACTTTCTGACCATTTACCAAATTTGACACAACATGTTATTTTCGCTTGGACATTTATATCTCCGCTTAAGCTATTTGACTCTAGAGGCTTATAAATCTCCCCTGACGCAGTTTCGCTCAAACCATCTCCACTTGCGTTAGCGAATTTGGTTCAGTATGTGTTTAACCCTGTATTATTATCTGATTAACTCAACAAAACTTCCTGACCATTTACCAAATTTGACAAAAAACGTGTTATTTTCGCTCGGACATTTATATCTCCACTTAAGCTATTTAACTCCAGAGGCTTATAAATCTCCCCTGATGCAGGTTTGCTCAAACCATCCCCACTGGCGTTAGCGAATTTGGTTCAAAGAATTGGTCATACTATGTGTTTAACCCTGTGTTGTTATGTGATTAACTCTATAGAACTTCCTAACCATTTACCAAATTTGAAACAAAACTTGTGAGGCTCCTAACGGTTCCTATATTTTTGTCAGTATTTGTTGATACATATGGTCGACTAACTTTAATCCAAACCAACAAACTTCATGCAAATTACCTTAGCAAAATTAAGAGAAAGTATGAAGAAATAAATTTGTGCAGACCTTACTTCCAGAAAATGTGTTTAACCATGTCTTATTAAGTGATTAATTCAATAGCACATTTGGACCAATTATGAGATTTCACACAGAATACTACCAAACCTAGTAAATCTCATTCTTTGTCACATAATTCATTTACACGAATATATTAATTGATACATTACAAACATATCAATTTACAAAAAGATGGCTAAGCGCACACAACTTTAACAAACTTCAAATTCCCCATATCATCCGTTTTGCTTTCATTCACTTCAAGAATGTTAATTTTAAAGGCTTCTTTGACCACATGTTGTCGACACTCTGAAAATGACAACTTACAAATTACCTGCAAAACCATTTAACAATACGACAAAAGTAATGTTAATTAACATTGTAGATTAGTAATTCAAATCCTACAAACTTCACTCACCACGTTGTTCTTTAAGGCTGATTCAACCTCCCTTGAATCTGAAGCACTTTCACCACTTGTCATTCTTTTCCTTGAAATAGCAAATACAATGAAACAAAACCCAATAATTAATTAACTGAGATAAAACTGTTTAACACTATCTAAACATGGCCCTGAACAATGACCACCTAACAATTACATGAAATAACAACCACCACTAGTCCTACAACAACCCCACACCACTGTATATACAAACAATTTAACCCTCTCTATGTAATTGTTGAACTTTGTTCAAGGTTCTTACCACCAACCACAACTAGCAATTTTGTTGACGATTCAAAATAAAACTTCGATTATGTTTGCCTTAGTTGTTCTATTCTTAACCCTAACACAAACAATTATTCAATCAATGACAAAATGACCACAACCCTAAATCGATTATACAATCCCAAACCCTCAAATCAAATAGAAAACCCTAACACACAACTTCAACTTAACCATGGCAATAAACCCCCAAATAACAAATACCAGTCAAAAATCTACAAATCCATATCGCAAATCATACCAAAAACAAACAAATATAATGAAAAACTCTTACAAACGTAATGCAACAATATATACCTCTCTCTATTTTGTCTCCCACTGTCGAAGCCCTAAAATTTCGCCAAAAATTTTGCACAGGTTAGCAGGAGCACCTTCACCCTTTGGTCTCTACAGGACAATACTCCACAAACCTCAACTACCGTCGATTCTCTCCCACCATCGCTCGCCACCATCGATTCTCTCCATCGTCGCTCGCCACCGTCGATTCTCTCCCACCGTCGCTCGCCACCGCTCGCACAAAATTTCCCTTATACAAATGCGTGCCCTCGACTCCTCTACTGTTGACCTGCGAATACCCACCCTCTCCTACCATGTTTCAAATTTTAAATTTACATACTCAAAACTTAATTTTTCCCTTCCATAACAAAATACCCTAAATGTCCTTCAGCAGGAAAAGTTTCATTTTGCCCTTGTCCATGTAGGCAATTATGCCATGTTAGCGGTTGGCATCTGGTTGTTTGCCAGCTGTAGTTGTCAAAACAAAGTTTTCCTTTTTTTTACTATGGCACTCCTACGTTTTCTCTAAAATTAAACAGTTTTGGGCCTATAATTTTCATGCAAATGAAAAAAGAGTTTTTACAATAATCTTGTATTTGATTTTTAATTACAACACGATAAACATTTTCAATTAAATCTCCAAATGGTCATACGCGTCATGCGAAATTCTTTTTAAATAACTTTGATTAAATATCCCAAATGGCCATACGCGTCATGCGAAATTTAAATCGAAAAATATTTCGTTTAGATCATCAACAGACCCTATGTGTCAAGCGATATCTAACATGAAATTTTCTGAAAATAATAAAAATGTAAGAATTTAAAAAATAAAAAATATCAACAACAATTCATCTTTCTTTTAGAACTATGTACGCCCTGATTTTTTATCCCTAATAGAAATACGTAGAAGCAAGGTTAATCCTTGTTGGGCTCTTTTATATAAAAATTACTATTTTGTTCTTATTTGCTTTTGTTTTGCTATTTTGTGAAAAATAAACATTTTCAAAAGCACACTTGTTTTACTCATTCGATTAAAGGTACCGTCTTATGACGGGCTCCGTGGGGTGCTAATACCTTTCCCATGCGTAACTGACTCTCGGACCCAGATCCGGTTTCGCAGACTACTTTATCCAATTTCGATTTTCCATAATTTTTCATAATAAACTATGGTGACGACTCCTTTTCTCGGATTTCTCTGATTATCAAATCAATCTCAATTTTTTCCTCTCTTTCAGATCGTCGTCCGGCTACCGCAATCCATGGTCGCGACAAATCTCAAATTTACTTTTGAGCACATTTACTTGTCAACAGTGAAGACTCGTAACCCTCTCGTCCTCAGAAGGTCAAGGTTGCAGTCTCCCATTTTTGGCAAGCAGTGAGGATTCGTGAGCCTCTCGATGTAGTCAAGGTCTTGATCTCACATTTCTTTTCCAATAGTATTTGAGGCATAACCCTCTCGTCTCGGAAGGACAGAGTTATGACATCATTTTTCTTTCTTTTGAATCCTCAATTTTGAAAATAGTTTTCTTTATCATCCCATACGAAATTAGTTGTTTTTGTCTTTACTTATCTTTTACTTTGATAATCTAAAAATTCTAATTTTCAAATTATTCAATAAAATTTAAGTAAAGAGAGACAGCTGTCAATACTCAATTTCATTCGGGTGAAATAATAAAAAAAATATTTGAAAAAAATAAAAATAATCATTTAATTAAAGTTTTATTGTTTTTTTTTTAAATTTGGATTGTTTTTCTTATTTTAATGAAAAAATAATAATTTAAGTTTTATCTCTTTTTATCTTCTTTCTTTTAAAGAAAAAATGAAGTTTAAAAAATTCTTAAAAGGAAGTAAAAAATGTATTATCCAATTAATTTTTAAATATTGATTAAAGAATTTTTTTTAATTAAAAAATGTGATTATATTTAGTTTAGATGAAAAATTTTGGGCTAACCCATTAAGAAAAAAAATAAAAAAAGTGATATAAATCAAAGAAAAAAGAGGGAAAAAGGAGATACCTTTTCATATCGAAAAATGATACTTTTGACACCACTGTTCATGTAATTCCCATTCGACACTCCTACGTGTCACATGGCTCCCACCAGCGAAAGAGAGAGAATGTGTTTGCTTTTGTTGTATACGGAAGGGTAATTTTGTCAATTTCGAAACAAGCAATAATAACCAAATAAGTGGTTTCCTCTGCTAATGTATCTAGTTTGCCATACATGTTATTTGAATACAGACAAACATGTCTAATTTCAAAATAAGCAACTTACAAAAACCAAATAAGTGGTTTCCTCTACTCATGTATCTGGTTTGCTACGCTCGTAATTTGAATACACACAAATGTCTAATTTTGAAACAAGCAACTTACAAAAATCAAATAAGTGGTTTCGTCTGCTCCTGTATCTGATTTGCTACGCTTGTAATTTGAATACATACATAAATGCTTGAGTTGGAAACAAGGAAGTTACCATAAAACTAATAAGCGGTGTACTCTCCTGATGTATCTAGATTGCTATGCACATTATTTAAATACACGCAAACATGTCTAATTTCGAAACAAGCAACTTACAAAAACCAAATAAGTGGTTTCCTTTGCTCATTTATCTGGTTTGCTATGCACATAATTTGAATACATACATAAATGCTTGAGTTGGAAAGAAGAAAATTACCATGTAACTAATAAATGGTTTACTCCGGTGATGTATCTAGTTTGTTGCTCACGTTATTTGAATACACACAAACATTTCTAATTTGGAAACAAATAGCTTACAAAACCAAATAAGTGGTTTCCTCTGCTCATGTATTCGTTTTCCTACGCCCGTAATTTGAATACATACATAAATGCTTGAGCTGGAAAGAAGGAAATTACCATAAAACTAATAAGTGGTTTACTCCGCTGATGTATCTGGTTTGCCACGCACGTTATTTGAATGCACACAAACAAGTATAATTTCGAAACAAGCAACCTACAAAAATCAAATAAGTGATTTCCTCAACTCATGTATCTGATTTTCTACGCTCGTAATTTGGATACACACAAACATGTCTAATTTCGAAACAAGCAACTTATAAAAATCAAATAAGTGGTTTCCTCTGCTCTTGTATCTGGTGTGTTATGCCCGTAATTTGAATACATACATAGATGCCTGATTTGGAAATAAGAAAATTACCATAAAACTAACAAGTGGTTTACTCTGCTGATGTATCTGATTTGCTACGCACGTTATTTGAATTCACACAAACATGTCTAATTTCGAAACAAGCAACTTACAAAAACCAAATAAGTGGTTTCCTCTACTTATTTATCTGGTTTGCTATGCACGTAATTTGAATACATACATAAATGCTTGAGTTTGAAAGAAGAAAATTACCATGTAACTAATAAGTGGTTTACTGATGTATCTAGTTTGCTGCTCACGTTATTTGAATACACACAAACATTTCTAATTTGGAAACAAATAGCTTACAAAACCAAATAAGTGGTTTCCTCTGCTCATGTATCTGTTTTGCTAGACTCATAATATGAATACATACATAAATGTCTGAGCTGGAAAGAAGGAAATTACCATAAAACTAATAAGTGGTTTACTCGGTTGATGTATCTGGTTTGCCACACACGTTATTTGAATGCACACAAACATGTCTAATTTTGAAACAAGCAACTTACAAAAATCAAATAAGTGATTTCCTCAATTCATGTATCTATTTTTCTACGCTCGTAATTTGAATAGACACAAACATGTCTAATTTTGAAACAAGCAACTTACAAAAATCAAATAAGTGGTTTCCTGTGCTCTTGTATCAAGTTTGCTACGCTCGTAATTTGAATATGTACATAAATGCATGAGTTGGAAATAAGGAAATTACCATAAAACTAATAAGTGGTGTACTTTGCTGATGTATCTGGTTTGTTACGGACGTTATTTGAATACACACAAACATGTCTAATTTCGAAACAAGCTACTTACAAAAACCAAATAAGTGGTTTCCTTTGCTCATTTATCTAGTTTGCTACGCACGTAATTTGAATACATACATAAATGCTTGAGTTGGAAAGAAGAAAATTACCATGTAACTAATAAGTAGTTTACTCCGGTGATGTATCTAGTTTGTTGCTCACGTTATTTGAATACACACAAACATTTCTAATTTGGAAACAAATAGCTTACAAAAACCAAATAAGTGGTTTCCTCTGCTCATGTATCCGTTTTGCTACACTCGTAATTTGAATACATACATAAATGTCTGAGCTGGAAAGAAGGAAATCACCATAAAACTAATAAGTGGTTTACTCCGCTGATGTATCTGGTTTGCCACACACGTTATTTGAATGCACACAAACATGTCTAATTTCGAAACAAGCAACTTATAAAAATCAAATAAGTGATTTCCGCAACTCATGTATCTGATTTTCTACACTCGTAATTTGAATACACACAAACATGTCTAATTTCTAAACAAACAGCTTGTAAAAACCAAATAAGTGGTTTCCTCTGCCTATGTATCTGGTTTGCTACGCTCGCAATTTGAATATATATATAAATCCCTAAGTTGGAAAGAAGGACATTACCATAAAACAAATAAGTGGTTTACTCCACTGATGTATCTGGTTTACTACGCACGTTATTTGAATACACACAAACATGTCTAATTTCGAAGCAAGCAACTTACAAAAACCAAATAGGTGGTTTCCTCTACTCATGTATCTGGTTTGCTACGCTCGTAATTTGAATACACACAAACATGTCTAATTTCGAGACAAACAACTTACAAAAATCAAATAAGTGGTTTCCTCTACTCTTGTATCCGGTTTGCTACGCTCGTAATTTGAATACATATGTAAATGCTTGAGTTGGAAAGAAGGAAATTACCATAAAACTAATAAGTGGTTTACTCCGCTGATGTATCTGGTTTGCCACACACGTTATTCGAATACACACAAACATGTCTAATTTAGAAACAAGCAACTTACAAAAACCAAATAAGTGGTTTCCTCTGCTCACTTATCTGGTTTGCTATGCACGTAATTTGAATACAAGCTTGGAATGTGTGAAATGGGGGGAAGAATTCGTTTTCCCTCTCAAATTGACGAAATTACCCTTCCGTATACAACAAAAGCAAACGCATTCTCTCTCTTTCTTTGGTTGGACCCATGTGACACATCGGAGTGTCAATTGGGGGTTAGATGAATAGTGGTGTCAAAGTATCATTTCCTTTCATATCTCACTTTTGGGGATAACGTCTTGAAGCCAGCACCCACAACACCCACGCATCCATTTTCTCTTCCATGAGATGCATGATGGAAGGGACACCACCAATTCAAAAAAGGGGCACTGGTTCGGTTCGTGGATGGAGGGATCCAAACTCATCAAATAAAATGAAGAAAAAGGTGACGACCAACGTTGCCACTGAGAGTTCTACAGAGACGACCAAGTACAATGTTATTTCAAGGACAAGATTTTGTTTTTTTTATTGTGTCATTGTCCCCGAATGTGAAGCAGCTGAGAGTGAGGATCTGGGACACTTCATGGGCAACCACGGCTTAAATGGAGATTACGTGGTTCCACAATGGATGTCATAGTTTGAGTGCAAAGGGGAAGCTCAAGCTCTTTTTGATCTTTATGATGTGTGGTCACTCTCCACGCTAGAACAGCTTGTGTGGAAAATTCCTTCTTTGTGGTGTTTTGATTCAAATTCCCAACATTTTTTAGTGCCACTTATCACGTGGAGTTGCTGGGTTGTGGTTGAGTGTGGAAAGCTTCCACTAGCGTTGAAGGTGATTGGAGCTTCTTTGAGGGACCAGAACGAAATGATTTGGTTGAGTGTTAAGAGTAATTTGTCTCGAGGTCACAATATTGGTGAGTCCTATGAAATCAATGTGGTTGTAGAATGGTAATTAGTACTACTACTTGCCAGAAAGAAAAAAACAAGGAGTTGTTTTGCCAACGTAGTTCCTGCCAACATCAAGCATGTTTATTTGAAGAGAAGTCTGGTTGAGAAGCTTCTAAAGGATCCTGAAACTTTTGAGACTAAAGTAGTTGGAAGCTTCACAAGAATCAAATGTGACCCAAATGATTACCTTAAGAAAAACTCGCACCAGCTTTTGCAAGTCACGGACGATAATTTCTTTGAGGAGGAATGTGAGGATTTGCGCCGAAAAGTGAAAGATGGCTTGGTCAAGAGACCTATGACTACAGATATGAAGAATGAGTGGATCTGAAGCAAGGACCATGGTGTCAGCCATTGAGTTAAGCCAAATTTTATTTTATTTTTATTGAAAGTAAGAAACGTGAAATGAAAAAGATGTTAGGCCCAATGGGGTGGTGCACCGGCCCAATATTTATCTTTGGACTCCCAATATTTCTTTCTAAACCATTTTCTTTTGACATTTGAGCCTTTTGATTTAGTTTTCTTTTAAATAAAAAATATATTTTACATAAAATAAATTCGATTAAATCTCAAATGCTCGTATGCGTCATGCGGGTTTTAATTCAAAATATATTTTGTTTAGATAATCAAATGACCGTACGCGTCAAGCGATAAGCACGAAGTTTTCTAAAATAATAAAAAATATAAACATTTCAAAATGATAAAAACCTTTTGAATTTTCAAAAACAATCAAACTTTCCTTTAGAACTACATACGCTCTGATTTTCTATCACGGATAGAAATACGTAGGAGCAAGGTCAATCCCTGTCGGGCCCTTTTATTTCAAAATTACTATTTTGTTCATACTTTCATTTCTTTTCTTATTTCGAGAGAATAAGCGTTTTCAAAATCACACTCGTTTTTACTCATTCGATTAAATGTACCATCTTAGAACGGGTGTTGTGGGGTGCTAATACCTTCCTCACGCGTAACCAACTTCCAGACCTAGATCCGGTTTCGCACACTTGTTTTATCCCATTTCAGTTTTTCCATAGTTTTCCAAAATAAACTATGGGTGTGACTCATTTTCTCTAATTTTAGTTTCTTCCCTTTTTGGATCGTCGTCCCGCTATCGTGATCCAGGTCGCGACAATGATCAACTACATTATTTTCACAACCTTTTTTGTCTTTCATCACTAAATCAAATTCCTACAACAGAAGTACCCATCTGATAAGTCTTGGTTTAGAATCAAATTTGTTCAGTAGATATTTAATCGTAACATCATCTGTAAAAACAATGATTTTAGAACCTATCACATATGATCTAAATTTCTCTAGTGCATACACTATAGCAAATAATTCTTTTTCAATAGTGGTATAATTAACTTGATTTCCATTTACAACTTTACTTGTATAATGTATAACATGAAAATTTTATCTTTTTCTTTGACCTAAGACTGCTCCTATAGCATAATTACTAGCTCACAGATAAATTCAAAGTTATATTGCTAATCAGGTTTATTTGCTTCTTTTTCTCCCTTCTTCACGACTTCAATCCTAATTCTTCTCATACACTATTTTCCTAATAAACTTCATCAAAAAAATAAACTAAATTAATATCAAATCCTTCTTGTTGCACATTAGACGGTCTAAAGTCCCTTTAGAGGATCAAATCATTTGATAAAGTTTTGATGATACCAAAACTCAAGTATACATTTATATTTGATGACTTATATACATTGCACAGTTAACATTATTATTATTATTAAAGCAGGAGACACATGGTCCATAATGAGATAAGTTTTCTTACTATTTACTTTTATGTTTTATTGATTTGATTTAAATTGATTATATCATATTATGCTTTAATGTTCACATTTGTTCATAATGGAAATTATTATGAAATATTTAAATGTGATCAATTGATTTTATATCTTATTGTGTTTTAATTTCAGATTTATTCATAATGGAGATTAATCAAATTATTGATGAGTATCTCAAATATAATTTCTCTATGTTATTTTAAATTATTTTTTATACAGAATTAACCAAGATTAATGCAGTATAAAATATTAGAGAAATATTTCTAGTTTGAGCTCCATACATCAGAAAGTCAAGATTGCTCTGTTCAAGCATACCAACGACTAGTTTCTAAAAAGCTACATATATATGAGCAATTTCAAGTTGAAGAAAAAAAAAGAAAAATACATTATACAATATAAATTGAAGAATTAAAGTATCTACTACTGAGTGTCTGTTGTCAATCTGCTATAGAGAGCATATAGAGTTTTGGGTTGTGTGAAACCATTGTGTAATTCTTCACTATTGTGAAGTAAACCCTTGTGAGCTTTCATTGTTCTCTCTTTTGAGTGGTCTTGATCTCAGGGGGAGATTGGGACTGGTATAACCTGAAGAGGTTTGTGTACTCATGATAACCAGGAGAGGTGTGTATACTCGTTATAACATAGAGAAGCTTGTGTACTCGTTATAACCTAGAGAGGTTTGTGTACTCATTGTAACCATTTATCATATAGTGGAACCTCCTGAACATTTTGTTTAAGGGAGAACTGGACATATCCCAAGAGATTAGGGTGAACTAGTATAAAATTGCTTTATCTGTGTTTATATATTTTTGCCTTGGTTGGTAGTTTCTATTTATAGCAAATTGAGTTCAGGCTCCATTCAACCCGCCCTTCTGGAGCCAGCAGTTGTTCCTACAGCAGGTATCAGAGCTAGCCTCAAAGGTTAGTTCTTCATAGGACTTGAGGCACGATCCTACAAGAACTCAATGGAAAGAGACGGACTACATGTGAGCCGACCACCCTTGTTCAAGGGTCAAAATTAAGAGCTTTGAAAGATAAGGATAATTGGCTTCATTCAATATAATAGTATGGAGTTAATCAATATTATTAAAAATGGCATACCTACATTGATTGATAAATCAGGAGAATTACTTCCTTTTGAATCTATGACTGTGGAGGAAAAACATATCTGTCAAAATGATGTTAAAGCTAGGCATATTATAATATATGCTTTATCCGAGTAAGAAATGTCAAAGGTGCATGCCATGGTCAGTGCTAAGGAGATGTGAGATACACTTGCTCTCACATATGAAGGTTCAAAAGAGGTTAAAAAGAAATAAATTGACTATGCTTAAACTTCAATATGAAATGTTTGCTATAGAAGATCATGAATCAATACAATCTATGATTTCTCGTTTGCAAGTTATCCTAAACAGTCTAAGATCCTTGGGGTCAACTGTTAGTCAATATGAAATCAATGATAAAATTCTCATAATTTTACCTGCTAAGTGGTGAGCTCAAGAAACTGTTCTCAGAACTTCTAAAGATCTTGAGGTCATGCCCCTAGAGGAATTGGTCGGTATTCTTACTATATATGAGCAGGTCATACAGAATGATGTAGGTTCAACAAAAGGGAAGAGTTTGGCTTTGAAATCATCTTAGAAAAATGTAAAGAATGTCTCATCCAAAGCCTTAGAAGCTATTGATGATATCTCTGAAAAAGAATCATATTTTGATGAAGATGATGAGATCCTGTTGCTAACCAAAAAGCTGAGACGTCTAGTCAAAAAGAGAGGAAACTACAAAAGCAGGAGGTTCAAATCCAAAGAAGGAAAAGAAATCAAAGGCATAATTATATGCTATGGATGCAAGAAGCCAAGACACTTAAGATCAGAATGTCCTAATTGGGTTGAAGAGAAAGAGGAGAAAGAAAAGAAGAAATTCTCTAAAAAGAAAAAGAGCCTCATGTCAACCTGGGAGGATTTGGACTCATCTAGTTCTGATACTGATGAGGAGTCAAACATAGGTCTCATGGCTGATGAGACAGATAACTCAATGTTAGAGGACTCAGATAATGAGGTAGATTTTACTGATATTGATAGTTTACGTTTAGCTTATCAAGAAGAAATATCTAATAATGGTATGATTGCATCTGCATATAAAACCATGAAAAGAAATTATAAAAATGCTTGTAAAGAAATTGAATTAATGCAACAAGAGAAAGCTAGTATAAATGATATTTCTCTCAAAAACACAGAGCTTCTCTAAGAAAAAAGAAAGATTGTGTAATGAAAATAGGAACCTTAAAAGGGACCTTGTAGTTCAGAACACAAATCTCAAAAACTTGGAAAAAGAACTTATGTTGATTAGAGAAAAATTAGGAAAAAGGCCTATTGAATCAAATGAGACAAACATTGATGATATTATAACTGAAAATATTGCTCTTAGAAAAGTTTTATCTCATTCAAATACAAATGAAAAATCTCTAAACATGTTGATAAAAAGTTCTAGGAAGTCTCATAATAAGAAAGGAATAGGTTGTGATCAAAATAATACATCATCTAGTTCTTCCATTGTGCATCCTATTTTTGTAAGAACCTTCAAGGATAAATCTTTGAGGAAAACTAACATGAAAGGACCCAAAATAGTGTGGGTACAAAAAGAGAAAATTATACCTCTTGCAGATATATTAAATCCAAACAAGAAGACTCAAATATTGGAACTGAGAAAATGGATGCTCACTATTTATAAAGGTAAGAAAGTCTACATTCCCAGAATTGAGAGTAACGAGACAGAGAGACAAGAGAAAAAGATGAACGAGATTTGTTGGACTTGTTCAAGTAAGGATGAGACGTTTATATTTTTCTAACAAAGATTCATCTAAGATTAGAAGGTTTGTCCCGTCTACAAGATAAGTATCTCTTTTTGCTTGCATTTGTTACTCTATATATTTTACATATTAGACGGTCTAATAAAATTTACATGTTTTTGATGATATGCAAGGTGTCATGGTTTTTTTTTTTTTTTTTGCATAGTTTTAAATTTTATTTGCATTATTTTTGTTTCTTCAAATTTGTTTTATTTTATTTATAAAACATGTGTGTTTTTAGCACATTGAAATTAAACATCATTTTATAAGAGATCATATTCAAAAGGGTACCATTGATTTGCAATTTGTCTAAATTGATGAATAATTAGCAAATGTTTTTATAAAACCCCTTGTTGAAGATCGATTTAAATATTTAAGAGAACTTTTGGGTATGATATTGATTGAATGATGAAAAATAACAATTGGCTTAAACTCATTGCATCAAATATTTTCATTTACATCTATATTTATTACTTTTATTGCATAATTCTTTTAAATCATATTTTCTTGATGCATTTATAAAATTATATTTTTTCATAAAAAAATTATATTTTCAAAATTTGGTGCAAATTTTTCCTTAATTAATTCATAATATGCATTTTCTAATTTTAAGAGTCTGAGCTGCAATTCCCCTTTACCAAATTTACACACCTAGAAAATTTCAATTGGTTTGCCTTTCTTACCCAAGTTGTTGTGTTATTCAAGCCAGAAATTCACATAAGATGAGCTCTCCAAAATATAAAAAAAAAAATATTGTTCCCTCACCTGTTAATTATTTAACAATATCAAAAGATTAGTATGCAAGAACCATATGATTTATGTATTAAAGATCCAGGTTAGTGAGTTAGAGTTTGAAGTCATCCCTATTATCCAAAATTCTCTATCACTAACACATAACTACTTAGAATCTTTATCAGCATCTTCTTACAGTAGTGATGATTTTTTAAAAATTAACTCCTTTCTGTGATGACGAAAAGGGGGAGAAACAGAAAGTATGACAAATAATTAAGAGAAAATATCAAATCTATTTTTGTAAATAATTTGAACACTCTTGGATTTGTTTTACAATACTATTTTAATGCAGTTGTGCATTTTGCATGTTTTTCATCAAATAAATTCTTCTACTATTTAATCTCTTCATATTATTGAAATTATTTGTTCTTAAGGCTGCTTGTAGTTTTGTCATCATAAAAAAGGGGGAGATTGTTGAACATTAGACGGTCCAAAGTTCCTTTAGATGATCAAATTATTTGATAAATTTTTTATGATAACAAAACTCAAGTATACATTTATATTTGATGACTTATATACATTGCGCAGTTAACATTATTATTATTAAAGCAGGAGACACATGGTTCATAAAGAGATAAGTTTTCTTACTATTTACTTTTATGTGTTATTGATTTCATTTAAATTGATTTTATATCATATTGTGTTTTAATGTTCACATTTGTTCATAATGAAAATTATTCAAATTATTATAAAATATTTAAATGTGATTAATTGATTTTATATCATATTGTGCTTTAATGTTCAGATTTGTTCATAATGAAAATTATTCAAATTATTGATGAGTATCTCAAATACAATTTCTCTATGTTATTTTAAATTATTTTCGATACAGAATTAATCAAGTTTGATGCAGTCTAAAATATTAGAGAAATATTTCCAGTTTTAGTTCCATACATCGAAAAGTCAAGATTGCTCTATTCAAGCATCACAACGGCTAGTTTCTAAAAAGCTACATATAGATGAGCAACTACAAGTTGAAGAATAAGAAGAAAAAAAAGAGAAATACATTATACAATATACATTGAAGAATTAAAGTATCTACTACTGAGTGTCTGTTGTCAATCTGCTATAGAGAGCATATAGAGTTTTGGGTTGTGTGAAACCATTGTGTAATTCTTCACCATTGTAAAGTAAACCCTTGTGAACTTTTATTGTTCTCTCTTTTTAGAGTGTTTATTTCAATCATGAGCGGTCTTGATCTCTGGGGGAGACTGGGACTGGTATAACCTGGAGTGGTTTGTGTACTCGTGATAACCTGGAGAGGTTTGTGTACTCGTTATAACCTGGAGAGGTTTGTGTACTCGTTGTAACCATTTATGATATAGTGAAACCTCTTGAACAGTTTGTTTATGGGAGAACTGGACGTAGCCCAAGAGATTAGGGTGAACCAGTATAAAAACTGCTTTATCTATGCTTATATTTTTTTGCCTTGGTTGGTGGTTTCTATTTATAGCGAATTGAGTTCAGGCTTCATTCAACCCCCCCCCCCCTCCCCTTCTAGGGCCAACAGTTGTTCCTACACTTCTTTTGGCTCTCACAAACATTTATTAAGAGAAAACAACTAAAAGTTGAGAATTAAAAAAGTTCTAAGTGTGGAATGAGTTTATTTTTGCCTAAAATTCAATAACATCACAGAAATGTACTTTATCAATTAGTCGTTGTAAATTCAGGGTTCTAGTGATGTGTTCTGATTGTTGATCAGGATTCTATGATACAAGTTAGGCTATCTATGGGATTTCTAGGTTTTTGGAGATCTTTGTGAATATAGGTAAGGGAAGCTAGTTGCATATTTTATTAGTTCTTAATTTTATCTTCAAATAGAACTCTTGGTTAGAAGACCTGGATGTGGGGGTGGCGTGGTCACTAAGTTCCAAATTTCTTCTGTCGCATTGTAATTGAATTGATTGAAATTGATAGCTTTAGTGATTGATTTTGTAAAGATAATAGTTTGATGAATTGAGAAATTATATGTTGTATGATGTTGTTAGAATGGTGTAATTATTAATGGTATGAAATGGTGATCAAGACATAATTTCTTTAGGAAAGGAGATACTAGTATTGAGATTTGTCTAGGATGTGCATTGTTTGTGGATTTGCAATAAAGAGGTGATGGAGGAGCTCCGAGGTGCCTTAGCTTCTTGCGCAAGCTTCAATGGAAGTTGAGCATGATGAAACCTTGAAGCACTGAATAGAAGAAGTGGATGAAACTCCTCATGATGCGGAAGCCATGGAAATGCAAGGAAGGAAGCGTGCAAGGAGGTTGATGGTGAAGTAGATGGTGAAAGCCTTGAAGGAGGTTGGGCCAACCTTCAAGAGAGAGAGCTCCTAGCTTCTAAGAAATTCAATGTGAAACTTGAGGCAATGTGCTGAAAATTTGGCAGCATATCATTACTCAAAATCAAGCTTACAATGGAGGTTCCTAAACCTCTTATTTATAGAAGAAGAAAAAGCTAGTAGCTTCTCTAGCAAGCTAAGGTAGCGTATACAAGAAGCTAGGGTTAGAAACCCTAGCTTGCCTTGCAAGCTATCTAACTGGTGTACGGAAGAAGCTAGGGTTGGGAACCCTAACTTGCACTAAACATAGGGTTAGTGATGTGAACCCGGTTAGGAATAAACCTCAGAACCCATAACAAAGAGTAGTTGAATGCCCCAAGATCCCTAAGTATTCAGATTTAGGATGATCTACTCAGAACCCTTGTCTTGCGGAAAAGAAAACGCAGCAAAGACCCTAAAGTATGGTAGACGCCACAAGGATGATCAGCCCTTGATAAGTTGCAAGTCTAAATGAAGAACTCAAGAGAGAAACTCTCACTTCTGAAATTTTCAGATTCAAATTCGTATTTCCCATTCAAAGTTGTTGTTTACATGTGTTTTTTTACTTAAGTAGACCTTTGAGCTTCTAAAAAGCTAACCTAACTCTTCAACAGCCTAGAAACCTCCAAATTTAATGCAGCAGCAGCTTTTTGGCACACTTTTAGATGACTAATTATTACATCAAATGGGAAAACGAAAAACACAATTTACTAAGCATATGACTACTCTAAGCCCTATGGAAAATTAATTAAAATACATCAAAATAAAAAATTTAAAATTCGTCCACAAAATAATGGGTGACTCTTCATATTTTTAACCTAAGCCCAAAATAGCCCATTTACAATTAAATCTGGTGATGCATTTTCTATGGGCCCTTCTCTTCAAATGATTTGCTTTTAGCCCAAATCTCCTTCATTTAATTCCTTCATCATCCCATATCAAATTGAGAATGTGATTAGACTTCAATTTAATCTTAGACTTTGTTTGCGCAGTCCAAATGTCTTGAATCAGCCCAATCAATGCCTCTTTCAGTTTTTGGGCCCTTGACCTGGTGATTGGTCCACTTGGAATTTGCAAAGAATCCTTTGAATTATTTATTTGTGCAGGTGCTTGAGGTTGGTTAAACTTCAGCTCTTGGTTCTCATCAGTTAGGGTAACCTAGCATGTGGAGCAAGCTACTCTTTCCTAAACTAGGCGTCATTGGATAAGCACCACATGTTCAAATCCTATGCGTGTAAAAACCTAACCTAGGTGTCTTTTACAATTTCTAAGGCACCTAGGGTTATTTACAAAAACCAAATTTTCCTATTCTACTTTTCACAATTTTTACAAGAATCCTCAAAGCTCAAAATTGTCAGTATTTTAATCTGCACAGGTGTCTCTGACTACTTCAAGGTGTCTGAACATTGCTCTGGTGATTGGACCTTGCCGGAGTCCTCCTCCATCAAGAGGTATGCTAACTCTACCGATACATTGAAATCATACACATGAAGATTGCCAGGTTGTCAAAATTGAAGGAGGTTTATATGATTGTGCTACATTGTAAAAAATAACTGATAGGACCAAATGATATGGATTAACAAGTTCATATGAGTGCACTACGGTGTGAAAAAGAACTGATTAGACCAGATCATATAGACTAACCCTGTCATATGAGTGTGATGTGTTAATGATAATGTGATGTATGAGATGAATTATGAAAGCCTAATGTGTTGTAGCTTGGCTACGATAAAAATTTAATTTATGATTATACTTTCTAAAACTCTCTAGCTTACCCTTCTTTTTGTGTAGTGTTTGTTTTGTTTAAAATTTGCAATGATCATGTGTTACACGTGAGTGTCGCAACCGGGATCACGACGTGGACGGCGATCCGAAAGAATTAATAATAATTTGATTTTGAAAAATTTAGAAAAGAGGAGTCGGCACCATGGTTTGTTAGGAAAACCATGGAAAAACCGAAAATAGGATAAGACGGATCTGCGAAAATCAAGTTTCGGGTTCAGGAGTCGGTTACGTGTGGGGAAGGTATTAGCAGCCCCACGACGCCTGTCCTAAGACAGTACCTTTAATTAAATAAGTAAAATGAGTATGATTTTGAAAATGTTTACTTTCCAAGACAAAATGAAAATAAAACAAACAAAGATATTTTTTTTAATTTTTAGAGGGCCCGACAAGGTTTAACCTTGCTCCTACGTATCTCTATCAGGGATAGAGAATCAGGGATACGTAGTTCTTTGGTAGGAAACTGTTGGCTTGTGTGTTCGATATTTTG
>Ga0209700_105294_pt1 | contig 21932 bp, 11 predicted proteins | sample SiratroredBW_FD_187528 | JGI IMG/M metagenome (GOLD analysis project Ga0209700, IMG submission 187528) | Root nodule microbial communities of legume samples collected from California, USA - Siratro red BW (SPAdes) (version 2) | ecosystem: Host-associated > Plants > Roots > Nodule | place: USA... | reverse complement strand
TATGATAATATTAATTTTTTTCATATTATTATTTTTTAATATTGTTAATTATTTTATATGCGTTATTAATATTTATATTACTAATATTTTTAATTTTATTTGTAATAATTTTAATTTATGTTTAGTTTTATTATTATTATTATTAGATTTATATTTACATGACAAATATTTTAATACTAATAATATATTTATTAAAATTATTTATATTTATATTAAAATATTTCTAATATTATTATGAATGATATTATTGTTATTAATATTATTTTATTATTAGTATTAATATTATTAATAATATTAGTATTTTAGATTTTATTAATTTATTATTGTTATTATTGTGAATCATATTAATATTGTTTTTATCAATATTATTAATACTAGTATTGATATTATTTATATTATTGTTAATATTATTATTGCTATTTTTAATAAAAATAATATTAATAATAAGAATAAGAATATTATTATTGACGATAATAATAATAATTTTATTAATAATATTAATAGTCATTATCATAATAAGAATTATAATAATCATAATATTATTACATAGTTTATCTGGTGCAATGGTCAAAGACTCCTTTCTACACTCAAGGGTCCTAGGCTCATGAGACCAATAGAAAGATTTAAAAATAATTTAACATTAACAGTGATGTTACCTATAGATCAATATTAGTGGGTAATCTAAAATTATGGTTACAGAACAATTTCCGTTGGAAACACGAAATGAAATTATCACGGATAAAAGTTGGTGAGAAATTTACCTACGACCTGATTACCTACGGATTTTGACCCGTCCGTAATCCGTGGGTAATTTCTGATTATCCACAAATTTTTGTCATTACCTACGAAATTTTTTTATAGGTAAATCCAGTTTTTTTTTTTGTAGTGAAATAAATAGAAATAGAAGAAATACAATTGCTATAACCATTGTTGGAAGATGGAGAACTGATTGAGCATTAACTGGATTCTTTTCTCTATAATTTGATTTTTTTCTCTAATTTTATTTTCTTTCTTTTTCATATTTTAGTTGCATATGTCATTTTTGTTTTACAGTTAATATTTTTTTCTTTGAGTCATGATTTTGAATTTTTTGAGTTTACTAATGTAACATTTTATACTTGTGCAATTTTTTTTTTTTACAGGTGTTGTTCTTTTGGATCAATTATACGAATTTGAAGACGTAAAAAGGAGTGCTTATAAGAGTTTGATTTTTTTTTACCACAGAGTCTTTTGAATGATTTTTTTTCTCATGTTTTTTCTTTGTTGCTTATCACATTGAGGACAATGTTTGTTGTAAGTGTGGGGGTAGGAGGATTTTAGTCTCTGTTATTTTAGTGTCTGTTCCTAGTTTCAGTTTCTATTTTAGTTTTTGTTTCTTTTTGCTGTTTTGATTCTTAACCTTTGATATTTCAAGTTAGTTTTGTTTTTTTTAGGATTGCTATTTTTGCTTGTTGTTTTTAGGTGGTAGTAGCCAACTACATATAATGTTCTAATTGTGTAGATTTTTTTTTGTTCAATTCTACTAACTTTTTTCTTTAACAGCTTTGTTGATTTAGTTTTCATTTGTTGTTTTCTAGTCTTATTTTTTATTATGGTATTTTGAATTTTTAGAATTCTTATATTTAGTTGTTTGTAAATAAATTGTTTTCACTATAGTTTTTCATCCAATAAAATTTATTTTGAATCATTTGTGAGTAGTTTTATTTTGTTAGTCTAAGTTGAGAGTCTCTAAAATTGATTGACTTGTGCACATGTAGAGCTTAGTTGTTCTTTCATGAAAAATGAGATTTTTAGGACAGTTTTGATAACATGAACCTAGTGAGATTTGGGTTGTTTTCTTTTTCTTGTGTGATACACTCATAATTATAGTCATTCTAGAACTTGCATTGACTCTTTTGAAGCTGTTTATTTTACATGCACTTTTGAGATGATTTATGCCATTTTTTATCTTTCAACCACTTAGCCAAACTGTGTACCTTATACCTTTTTCCATTGAACCCCTATTTGAGCCTTATTAACCTTTTTTTGATGATTTTTAGCTCATTACAAGCCTTGAAGCCTGAAAAACCTTGATAACCCTGATCTGGAAAGTTTTAAGGAGAGATGGAGTTGTCTTGGGAAATGGTTTAGAAGATAAGTGTGGGGTCATTATTGTAAGCTCATTGACTAATTTTGAAAAAGTGTTGATGTAAAAAAAATAGCAAAGAGGAAAGCAGTTAGTTAAGTATCTGTGATTATAGATTGAAAAAAAAATCAATAAAGAGACATAAAAAATGAAAACAAAAATGTGGCCTGAATATAAAAAAAAATATATATATATATATATATATATATATATATATAGAGAGAGAGAGAGAGAGAGAGAGAGAGAGAGTGAAAATGAAATAAAGTAATTTTGTTTGAGCTAAATTGAGATAGCCTTCTACTTAATCTTCAAAAATTAGTTCTCCATACTTCTTTAATTTTTTTAGGTTTTAAGCTTTGCATCCTTTCTATTTTCCCACCCTAACCTTGGCTACATTACAAGTTTTAGAAAAAAGTCCTTTTGATCTTGAGTGCATGTGAAATGAGTAGTGTAATTTAGAGGCTTTTCAAGCCTATGGTAATGGTTATTGTCAACACCCAATTTTATTTTGGAAAAATAAAAATAAAAAATATATAATAATAATAAAAGAAAATATAATAATAGAATAAAAGAATAATAATAATAATAATAAATAATAAAATAAAAAATAAATAATCTTTCAAATAGTTTACGTTATTGTTATAAAAATAAAATAATTTATGTTTTCATGTTTTTAGGAAAATAATAATAAAAAAAGAAAAAAAATGAAAAAGATTGATGTTTTGTTTTAAGCCCAACTCATTAAGCGTGTCAAACACAAAAAAGAAAAAGAAAAGAAAAGAGATAGTGGGGTGTTTGCTACTTACTCCCTGCATCTATATTAATTAGATTGCCACCTTCACTTTCTACTCTCATGTCGTTCGCAACCCTACACCTTCATAAATTCATACATGTTTCCTCTCTCCTTTCATTACATGCCCACCTTCACTCTCTCTCCATTAATGCATGCAGTTCATGTCTCTGCACTTTCTCACTATGCTTTCACTCTCTTCTCTCCTTCACTCTTGCCATTAATACATGTCGTTCACGACCTTACACATTCTCCTCTCTTATTTTCGCACATTCTTATTCTCTCACTACACATTCACTCTCCCCACATCACCATCAATGCACACCACTCACTCTCTCCCTCTGCACGTTTACTCCCTTAACTCTCTTTCTCCCACGATGCTCTCTCTGATACCCATTCATATTCCTAACTACAATTGCATCTTCCTCCTTTTCACGTTGCACCCCCATCCATCCTGGTATTGTAACTGTACGTCGCTCTTTCTTAATTGAAGTTAATAGGGAGCTAGTGTAATTTATTTTCAATAAAGAACCATGAATGGAAAACAATATGTGGAAGAATTAGAAGGTTTGCAAGAAATATATAAAGAAGACCCTAGACTATGGGGGGGACGACAATTGAAAGAAAGAGACACACATACACACGCAATACACTAGACACTACACTGAACACACACACAAGGACCAATTATAATGAGTTCATATAGATTACGTTCTTGTTGGAGAAAGCATAAACAACAAAATAAGAAAATTGGAAGAAGGAGAATTGAGAGTTCGTGAAGTAACAAATAGTTAGGTTCTACAACGGGTATGTATTTTCATTTTGTTTATCTGTTTTTCTTTTAAATGACTACTTGCTGTGTTTTATTTTATTTTTCTTTGCATTTGCGTTTTGTTTATTCAGCCCTATTGTTATTGGATTAAAAATTTTAAATGGAAATGCATGACAAGAAATTCATGGTAAACACAAAAAAACTTATCAAACCGTTTTAATTTGTGTGTCAAAATTTGATATTGCATGATTCTCCTCAAGTATCCATTCACTTTTTTTTGTTTGTTTCTGGATGCCCATTATACTTATACTAGTTTATTACATTATATTGCCATATTGCTGTCTTTTGACACTAGCTAACCATACCTTTATTTGGTAATGAATAATAAACCCAGGAATAATCTAACACCAATTAACCAACAATGTTCCTCCAAAGAAAAATAGTAAACCCAGAAAAATCGAAACCTCCTCATCTCCACTGCATTTTGCTGGCCAAACTCAACGCCCAAATGAACCCATCAATGTTAATACCACCCAAAAGGACATTCTCTGCCGCATCACTACTGGTACTTCCACAATTATCACGAACCTAAACCAAATGCCTTAGAAGTATAAAGCTGCATGCTTAGAACCTCAGACCACATCCTTAGAACCTAAAACCGCATCTCAGAACTTCAAAATTGCATAGCTTAGAATCAAAACTACATCCACATAAACCTAGGCCATAACTTAGAATCAAAACTGCATCCATAGGAACCCAGGTCGTATCCTTAGGAACCTAGAACCGCATATGAGAACTTCAAAACCGCATAGCTTAGAAGCCAACCACTTCCATAAGAACCAAGGTCATATCCTTAGAAGCCCAAATCATATATATTTACACCCGTGCCGTATCTTAGAAGCCAAAACCGTTTCCATATATGCCCAGGCCATATCCTCAGAAGCCAAACCATATCCATTACGCCAAGGCCATATCCTTAGAAGCCAAAATTGTATCCATATATGCCCAGGTTGCACAGCTTAGAATCCAAACTGTATCCATTTATGCCCAGGTCGTATTATTAGAAGCAAAAAATGTATCCTTAGAAGCCCAAACTGTATCCATTTACGCCTAGGTCGTATCCTTAGAAGCCAAAATCGTATCCATATATGTCCAGGTCGCATAACTTAGGAGCTAAACTGTATCCATTTATGCCCAGACCATATCCTAAGAAGCCCAAATTGTATCCATTTACGCTCAGGCCGTATCCTTAGAAGCCAAAATCGTATCCATATATGCATAAGCCGTATCCTTAGAAGCCAAATCACATGTATAAGAACCCAGGTCGTATCCTTAAAAGCCCAAATCATATCCATTTACACCCAAGCCATATCCTTAAAAGCAAAAATGTATCTATTTCTACCCATACTGTATAGATTAGAACTAATACCATATCTCTAAAATTCAATACCGAATAACTTAAAACCCAAACTATATTCCTTACACCCAAATTGTATCCTTTAATTCCAAAGCCGTATAAGTTAGAACTACAGTTGCATCTATTTAGACCCAAGTCATATCAATTTACGTTAAATCTGTATCTATACGCAGCGGCTAAGAATGTCGTATCCGTACGCCTGGCTGAATATGTTGTATCTCTTTTTCGAGTGAGAGAACTGTACCTATACGATGCGGCTGAGAGTGTCGTATCTCTTTTTTGACAGTCTATATCTGACAGAACTGTATCAATATGCTACGACTGAGAATGCCGTATCCATACGCATGACTGAGAGTGCAATATTTCTTTTTCGAGAGTGTTATCTCAAAAGTCATATTCAGTTTAGTTTCAAATATATAAGGTTTCCTAAAAATATATAAAAATATAAAATTCTCTAAAAAATATAGAAATAAAAAAATATGAAGAAAATATAAAAAATATAAAAACACCAAACACCCAAATACCAAACAAACATTTTAAAACTAGAACTATGTAACCCCTAATTTTCCATCATGCATGGTAATACGTAGGAACAAGGTAAATCCTTGTCGGGCCCCTGAAATTTAAAATTTATTATTTTTTGTTTCTAGTTGCATTTATACTTCTTTTTTTGGGAAAGACAAAACATTTTAGTAAACCATACTCATCTTACTCATTTGATTAAAGGTACCATCATAGAACGGGCGTTGTGGGAGTGCTAACACCTTCTAGACACGTAACTGACTCCTAAATTCGTATCTGGTTTGCAAACATTTATTTCTTGGTTTTCCCCTGGTTTTTCATAATAAACTATGGTGGCGACTCCATCTCTATTTAATACTTTTATAATATAAAAACTTTTATCGCTGTTCCCCGTCGCGATCGCGATTCCGACAATTATGTTTGTGAAGTGCCGAGTTGAAAACAATACACTTAAACAATTTGAGAGGATGAGTGAAACACTTACTGTGAGGAGACTATCACTACTATTCCATAATTGAGTTGGATTGTAGATTTTCCTAAATTTGATGTGCGACTCAGGTTCTTGAAGGTTAAGAGATTGGAAACTTTGACTTATGAAACTACTGTGTACTCACTGTTTTGTTTTGTTTTGTTTTTGAGTTTTATGTAGTTTGGTAAAAAATTTCTTTAAGCTTTCTTTTCTTATTTTTTGCTTGGAAGTGAAAAAAGTCTCAGTGTGGGGTATGATAACACTTGTTTGATTCACCCTTTTATCGACTAATTGCATATTTTTAGCATTCATTTTTGTTGTTATTTTTAGTTTTAAATAAAGAATTTGCATTTTTAGAATATTTATACATTTTAATAAAAGTTTGTCAATTTTTATGTTTTAATAAATAATTAGTAGATTTCTAATTCATGGATTGTTAAAATGTTTAAGACCAAGGAGCTGGAAAGAATTGAAAGCATAAGAAGAAGATGAAGATTTTAAAGACTGAAGGAAGAATGAGAAAAAGAGGATTCTGTTGAGATTTTTTTTGGAACTTTAAAGGGCAAGAAACAGTGTTGGAAAGGTTTGGTGAAACAAAATTCATAGTTAGTTAGTTGGTTTAGTTAAAAAAGAAAATTAGTTAGTTTAGTTTTTTTTTTTTAGTTACTTTAGTTTTAGATGTAAAGAACTGACGTGGGATACACTGGAGGTGATTTTGGGAAGCTTGTGTCATAAGCTTGACGTCCAAAGCGCTATAAATAAGAGTGTTTGCCTTTGAAAATTTTAACCTTGATTTGAATAATAAAATTCAATCCAAGTTTGGAACATTTTCTACTTGTCTAAATTTTCTCTAAAGTAGTTTTCTTTCCAGACAAATTCTAGACTCCTCTTAATATGTTGACCCAACCTCACTCTAAAAATAAACCAAAATTTTCATGTCAAAATTGTGACCTATCCCACTACTTTCATGCTTTCGCAACTTTGCTTCCTTCTTCATTGAAAAAGACAATTGAAAATCAAACAAGGAAGAACATGCAATTGACATAAGTTAGGAATTGCATCAAGTTATATCCAATTATTATTTTTATTTTATACTTTGATTTGATATTTATATAATTATAATTTATTTCTTAATACTTTGACATTGGAAAAAAATATATCATGTTTTCTTGATTATGATTTTTATTTTTTATAAAAAATTATTTAATATTTCAAATGATAAGGAAGGGTATACTTATTATCCAATAAAAATGAAAATAAGACAAAAATTACATATTTAGTGAGAACATGGACGAGGATAGATTTTTATTTTAAGAACAAGAATAGGAATAAGAAAGTGAAAACCTACACACTCATTGGCATCCCTAATAATGAGAGAAAAAGAATAAAATAACACAAGTTTCCATTATTTTAAGATATGATACTATTTAACCTAGGAAAGATGATAAATTCTAAAATTATGACTTTATATTATATAGTTTAATTAAAGTAATAAATAAAACATGTGTATCTTATAAGAACATGATCCCACATTTTTTTACTTAACATTAGAAAAAAATTAGAATAAAAAACCGTAAGCAAAGAAGTGAGGAAAACGGATCTGTATTTCATGATGACATGGGTTTTTCACCATATTGTGTCTCACAAAAAATTATCTAATGGAGAAACAACTTTGTAGTTATTACTACCGAAGATATTCCTTGCTGATGAGGACTTAAGCCATCGTAAATTCACTCACATGTTTGAATTATTAATATTTGTTAGCACAATAAATTTTATTGTTAGAATTAACAACAATCTAAAATGTAATTAAAATGATCTCACAATGTGTTATTGATGATGAGTAAAATTTGTAAAATACAAGAGTATGATAATTAAATTTGATTTTTGAAAATGGTATTGATTTAAAATTTTTAGGACTCAATTTATTAAAGATAATGTTTAATTTTAAAGAGATGTCCATTAAAAAATAGTCATAAAGTAGAAACATTCAGATAAGACAGAGTGAATTACATGGAAAGGAAAGGGCAGGATAAAACTCATATTCTTCTATATAATATTATGTAAGTATAGAAAAAGGTTATTTATTCAAAATTTTAAAATGGAAGTTATATGCTTGAAAGAAAAAAGTTATTTAAATTGAATCAAGTGGATCCATATTTTTACAAACTTTGCGTGAACATATTATGGATGTCACTCAGAAAACAACTATAAAAAATTGTCTATATATATATATATGAGAAATTTAATGCAAATTCTAGGACAACAAGAATAGAGTGTACCAAATTTCTAGTATGTGGAAAATGAATCCAACTAATGAATGGAATACGTTCGTACCTTTTTTTCGTCACATCTATGTTTGCTTATTCTAGATTTTTATGATTCCTTCATAATTTACTTTTCTCTTATACTTCTTAGATAATTTATGTTTTACAAATATTATGAATATCTCACTATTTCTATTTATGCGTAAGTTATTTTATGACACACCTTTAACTAGTTTTTTTATTGTTGGTATTTATAGGTGTCGGTTATAATTTTTAATATTATATATTAAAAACTGACAACTTTTAACCCAATCATAATGAAAATATTTACTCAAATAATTAATGTCATCTGTTAAAAACTTGTCACAATGAACTATTTTTTTTTCAGTGTAATTCCTTAGTAATATCAAACTCCATTACATATATTACATTTTATTTCACCTTTTCTTGTTTTATCTAGTGCAGTCAGTTACAAAATAATTTTACTTTTGCACATTCCTACTAGGACTTGGACCTAAGTCACTATTGCCAACAACCTTATCTGCTCCAATAGTGCTATATATCATCAAATGACGAAGAATTGGAGGAGGTTAATTGAAGCGTCCACCTGACGTTGCATAAAAAAAGGGGAGAATAAGATTGACCAACATGAAAAGAGGCCTCTATAAGAGAAAAAAAGAATTGATAATGATCTCAAACGAAGGATCATATTTTAAGAGGGAGGAACGTAAAAATCACATGAGGTCAATCCGAGATGGAGAAAAGAGAAGAGAAAGAAGATGAAGATTAGAGTCCACAAGATGTAGAGGAGCTTTCAGTCTATAGAATCTATTAGAGTTGTTTTTATGTTCATATGTCATTATAATAGACTGAGTTATAAATTCAGATATTTAGGATTGAGGAAAACAATAGGCCTTATTTTGTCTAAGTATTCTAAATTGAAATGCTTTATTTTAAGCTTTGAAACTCATTTACATTATATCATTGATCCAGTTTTATGACATAATTTAACTGTTTTTACACTTAGAAGTTCTTTAATTCTTAGTTTTAATTAGTTTTGTTAATAATTGATTTTAAGAGTCAAAATAAGGATTTTATACTTATTCAAGCTATTTTGGTGAAATTGAATAAGAAAACATTGACGAGAAGATAGAAGATTAAAGTCTCGAAGAAGCGGGAAAAAAAAGTAAAAAGTGGGCAAATAAAAGTCAAGCCAAGCCCGACTCTGTCATATAAGTTTGATTTGGAAAAACCGAAAAGCAAGTAGAAAGAAATGCGCTTGGCGCAAGATACGTGCGCCCGACATAGGATACTTGTGCCCATCACAGGTTGGACTCCAAAACTAAAACAATATTAGAATCCATGGCACCCAGCGCAATTGACCTAGGCTGGGTGTGAGCGTCAAATTTTCAAGATTGTTTAATAGTTGTTCATATTAGGGTTAGACATTTTTTGCTAGAGCTAAGAATGAAATTCACTTTTGGAGACATTCTTAGGGATTATTTGGAGAAATCTTCTTATTTCATCATTCTTCTATAGTGTTTGGTTTCCTCATTCCTATAAGGAGCTAAATCACTCGTTATTGGGGTTAGGTTAAATTTTTCCAAAACTCTCATGTAATCATATTTTGGCTCATTTTATGTCTAATCATAAATGATATTCTTTGAATACATTGGTATATTAATTATTTGCTTACTCTTGTTGTGCAAATCCAAACTGAATTAATTTACCTGATGAAAGTTCGTATCGGAATAGAGCGTGATTCATTTTATTGTCGTTAAGATGCTTGTGCGAATGCAAGATTCATCTATGTGATTGATTAAGAAATTGACAATTATTAGATAATTCTTAAGCTCATTTACGAAAAGAAAATAAATTTTGTTATGCATGAGACTGAAGATTGGTGATATCTAACCCTAGCAAGTTCATCTGATTATTGTTAATCCTTTTTCAGCCTTTGTTGATAAAAATACAAAATATTCTTTTAAATTGTTTTTAATTTATGCACCTATCATCAATTTATGAAATTGTTTCCAAAACTGAATTTATTATAATTGTTATATTTATTTCTTATTGCACAAATCCTTTGGGAAGAATGATAATTTTATTACTTGCTACACTATGACCCACTGGTCATCATTGCAAATTTTTGCTAACATACTTCTTATGCTCCAATAATATGTATTGCATTTGTAACAAAAAGCAAAAGACTATAAAAGCTAGATATAATCCAAGGAGAATACAATACTTAACCCATCAAACTTATGCACTAATTTATATATTTCTTACAACTTGACATTAGAAATGTTTGTGAAACTTGATCTATTGACTATGTTTTTAAAAAATATCATGTTTCAACTCTAATTTTTTTAAGCACCATCCCTAATTTAAATGTTGATAACGTTAATTTTTATATGTTGATAACGTTATTTTTTATGATGTTTTTTGGTTAATTTTTATAAAAGAATAAACTCTTTTTAAGCCTGAAATTTGGTAAATTTTTTGTTTTTATTGTTTTTATAAATAATTTGTTTCTTATTATAAATAATTGGTCACTTGATTTGTTAATGAAATTTACTCTAAATCTCATTAATTTTGTCAAATAATTGAATATATTTGGGTTAAGAAAAGCAAAATTGGAATCAATTTTACTCTAAATCTCATTTAATTTTCCTTTTCTCCTCTTGAATATCTATTTCCTCCATTCTTCATAAATATATTTTTACATATATATTTGATTTTGTGCATTAATGCCTATTGTGTTGATTTATATCATGATAATTGATTCTTAGGTATTAAGAAATATCATTTGTAATCAAGATCTGAATTGAAATCAAATAAAAGATTGTGTATGGGAATAAAACATGATTTATATGTTATCTTAAAACTCTTGTGGTGATTGCAAGTTCTATTTATATAATTTGATCAAGGAATTGAGAGTTAACAAATAAGCTTATGCTCATTCATCAAAAGAATTAGGGTTTGAATATTATTGTGGATTGAGACTAACACTTATTTAAAAATAAGATAAATCATTTTAGGCATGATATTTTCAAATTTAGTGCACTTTTTCTATTTCCAAATTTAACTTATCTTTTTGATTAATCTAATGCATAATAATTTAATTTAATTTTTTATATATTAATTAAATTGTTGTTCGTATAACTTATCATAAGAATAATAAAAATATTTAAATTATTTAAAAATAATGTAATTTAAAATAGTATTGTATTATAAAATTTGAAATATTATATTTGAGAGTTGTGAAACAAAATAGTACTTTCGTACACCAGTGAAATCAGCACCATCTTGCAGGCGAAAGAACATATTTACAGAATTAGTGTATTCTTTAATTGAAAAAAGTTCATGGCGAAAATTGCAAAGTAATTTGTACAATACAATATCTTCATCTTACTAATGTAATTTGGGAGTTTGAATACTTTTGGATAAAAGTAGATCAGAAGAGAGAAATATAAAAAAAAGTGGAAACTATTACTTATTTGTGTTGAAAATAGTCTCATAATATATAAATTTATTCATGATTCATATATTACAAATTTTCTTCTCTTAAAACAAACCAATAACACATCTTTCTCCTCTCAACTCTAAAACAGAAAACTTCTATTCAATCTATAGACATGGAATGTTGTTAGTGATATTCGACAGTCAAAGTTGCACTACCAGGTTTTGCAATAAGTTGTCCCTAATTAAAAATTGCCTAGTCATTGTTTTCCTCAAAAAAGTATGCCTATGTGTCTTTCTCACATGCTCCCCAACATGTCTCCGTTTGATTTGGTTTCCTTCTATTTGTTAACGTAACGAATAAAATAGGATATACATGCATGCTATCTGTGAACTGTGTAAAATTATCAAAGAAAATTTACCAATAAAATATGAACACTTGAAAAGTTAACTATTTGGTGTTTAATAAAAAGAAGGGAAGACTGTGGAACTTATCATTGAGTTTATGACTCAAAATGGTTGCACATGGGTTCAGCAATCATATTCCTTAAACACCCTATTATTATATGTGAATAAAATAAAATGTCATATAAGTTAGAATCGGATAATAATATTATAATCCACTAGAATTTCATTCACCTTCTCATAACATTCCAATTATAGGCCACCGTCAATAACCATATTCTATTATTTCTAGGGTTAAAGCAAGGCTTTATTTATTGAAATATATAAATCATATGTTCATATACCAAGATAAGAAAAGTAGGTTCAGATGAAAAAATATTGTTAATTAATACAGCAAATTATTTTGTAACTGACTGCACTAGATAAAACAAGAAAAGGTGAAGTAAAATGTAATATATGTAATGGAGTTTGATATTACTAAGGAATTGCACTGAAAAAAAAAAATAGTTCATTGTGACAAGTTTTTAACAGATGACATTAATTATTTGAGTAAATATTTTCATTATGATTGGGTTAAAAGTTGTCAGTTTTTAATATATATTAAAAATTATAACCGACACCTATAAATACCAACAATAAAAAAACTAGTTAAAGGTGTGTCATAAAATAACTTACGAATAAATAGAAATAGTGAGATATTCATAATATTACAGTTTTGTTATCGCTATTACTATTATAGCAGTATATTCTTTAGACAAGAATTTGAGTTTGAAGTATTTTAATAAAATGCAATATCATTACAGTGAAATAACAAAATTTAGTTCAACTTTTTTTGAAAAAAAAAAATACTTCCACCAAGAAAAAATGATGGGCTATTTTTCTTTTCATAATATGAAATCATTTGAGGAGGAGGGCAAAGCATGTTGCCTAAGCATGCAGCCAAATGTAGAATGAGTAGATATTGATCAAAGCTCCCACATAATTACCAATGATAAACCTGAGTAGTTTATTCCAAAAGATCTTAGCTTCGATGACTTCTAATGGGACCTTAAAAATCATCAAAAGGGAAACAAAATTCCTTCCACCTGCAATGATAATTAGAACTATGGTAATGTGCAACTCATAAGACTTTTTTTCTTTCTCTTGATTGGGATGATGAGCAAATTAATTAGTAGGAAAAGTACAAATAAAATTATATAGCGACTCTAAGCATATATCATATTAGATTGTATGAGGACTTTGGACACTCTAATATGATTAGTTCCTTGTTCATGTTCAATCTCCTGATTTGATAGAAAGGTCACATGCAACAACTTTGGACTATCCGAAGGGTTATTCGAGTACATGGATACAATATATACAATATACTAAGCTAAAAATAACTTTGGCCAAACTCAAAACAAAGAACAACTAATTTAATTGGGGAATAATCATGAAATGGGGTATCTATGAGAACATGCTCATCATGGGGCATTTAGATTTCTCATTATATCACCCACTAATTACATAATTCTTTTCAATTAATACCTCATCCTCCTCCCATCATTTGAAACTCATTTGTAACAGAGTTTTGTGGTTATGCCAGGACCTGTGGAGAGTAAACAATTGATTTTGATGATTATAAGAAAAAGATGGATTTTGTTGTCCTTAATTAATTTCTACCCTTTCATTACTAACCTACATATCATTGATTAGATTGCTTAGATCAACAGTGACACACGATAACTTCAAATCCACCATAGAAGAGCTTTAACGAGTATGGATAAAGCTCCCAAACAAAAAAAATAAAAATTAAAGAGAGCACGTGTTGGCATGCTTGGGGCTTATTCATAAGAAAAGGAGGGCATATATGTAAAATACAATAATGTTTTGTAGAGACATACCTTCCTTATTTAAACCATGTTCTAACTGGTGGATTTTCCACACCGAAACAAACACAAAAGAAACTTCAAGAATCATTACAAACTAACCAACCTTGCATGCCAAGTTCCAATTTCATTCATCTCCATTGTTAAATTTCACTTCATTCTTCATCCTTCACCTTCACGTCAAACCTTGAGCATGAATTCCTACAAGTCATCACCATCGTCCTCCAAGACCAAAAAGAAACAAACAACACAGGACCATCAACAACATGAAACGGTTTGGGGAGGGAGGTACCTTGGTGTGAGGAGGAGGCCGTGGGGAAGGTATGCCGCGGAAATTCGCGACCCTTCCACCAAAGAAAGACATTGGTTGGGCACGTTTGACACTGCAGAAGAGGCTGCTCTGGCTTACGATAGAGCGGCCCGTTCCATGCGCGGATCACGTGCCCGAACCAATTTCGTTTATCCGGATACTCCAGCGGGTTCCTCCGTCACCACCATCCTCTCCCCTGATGAACAAACTCAAACCCAAATTCAAATCCATCAGGTCCAAGAAGACCTCTCGTCCTTACTAAACCCGAACCTGTTTTCACAACCTGACCCAAACCCGCCATTTTCCTTGGGCGGGTACTCGGGTATTTCGAACACTCCCACGTTTTCCACAACCGAAGTTGTTTCATCCGATGGCTATAGCTATAGTCATGGTTACACCGCAGGAGGAAGCAACGTGGAAGATTCACATTCACATTTTAATCTCTTTGATGACGGTGAAACACAGCTTCCACCGTTGCCACCGGATATCACAAGCTCCATGGCCTATGAAACGGGCTATGGGTTTTATGGAGACGGCGGTGTCGGGTTTTCGGATCCAAGTTTTAGTGTAACTGACACCGGATCGGGATACCCGTTTCCGGGGTTTGAATCGGGTGATTACGTGGTGCATAGTCCACTTTTTAGTGCAATGCCATCAGTATCTGATAACGTGGAAATGGGTCACGAGGGTTTTGATCTGGGAAGCTCTTCTTATTTCTTCCGAAATTAGAATGAGTTATTCAATAAAGGGAATGTGCATAGCGAATTTGGAATTCGCATGTTGCAATTTCGTGGTTTGTGTGTGTTTTTGTGGGAGTTTGACTTTGTTTGCAGCTAGTAAGTTATCTGTAAAGTACATATTGCGGTGAGTCTGTTATGTGTTATGAGGAAAGGGGCATGCTTTGATGTGTACTTGGGCTTTGGGAGAGTAGAGGCTTGTAAAGGGCCCTCTCTTACTGGTCTTTTTGTCTGTTATGTTGATTTCATTTTCGTAACAATTTGGATCATTTCGATTATTTCCAATCGAGAGCTTCTTCGTGCACATAATATCATCATCCACCTCCGTACTTTTGTTAATTCCAAGATTAATTTGGATGAAAAGACAAAATACACCTGTAATAAAAATTAAGACTTCTGGATCGTAGAATCACGAATTCATTTGAAATTGATTTTGATTTCTGAATTCTACAATCTTAAAATCTTAACAAATAAATTTTAAACTTTCGGATAGTGAAGAAGTTATTTGAAATTGATTTTAACTTTTAGATTCTAGAATCCAGAAGATTGTTATGTATTGTCTTTAGGATTAAACTGCATATTCTTAATCCGGAAGTTATTTTGACTTTAAGATTGTACCATCCAAAAGTACTCATGTTTGATAAAATTATTTTCAGATTATATAATTTGGAGACAAATCGAAAGTCAAAATAGTTTTTCAATTTTACAATCCGAAAGTCATTTAAAATATCATTTACTTTCCAAAATGTAGAAGCCAAAAGTCTGTAAAACATGAAGAAAAAATACACCCCTTTCTTTGTTGTCGTGAACATGCAACAAAAATATAAAAAGAAGGGAGAAGGGTGTTTTGAAACTATAAAGAAAGATAAGTCATGCGATTAGAGATGAAGGGAAGTGAAGGATACTTTTAATTTTTATATTTAATTTCAGGGATACATTCAGGATGATATCATGGAGGTAAAGAAAGAAGCTCTCTTTCCGATCTTGCCTTACTTGTTGCTTAAAAACTTTCAATTATGTTTAAGAAATTAGTTCTTTTAATGCATAATATCTGTTAGAAAATCTGAGTTAAACCCTTACTAGGAATTTTCTTTTCAACTACACTTATTTCCAATTTATATATATATCAAAAGTATCTCTTTTAATACATTTTTTATATTTTTTTATATTTTTAGTAAATAAATTCTCTAAAAATCATATCTTATCCATATAGATGTAATATTAATTGTTGATAGTTGAACCAAACATGAGTTTGACACTAGTAGAAAAAAGGTCTTCAAAGATGGTTCTGAGAGCCCCTTAATGTCGGTTCCCGAACCAACGTTGACCAGACACTAACATCAAAGTCACATATCTTATAGTCAATCACCATGTCTGTTTAAATCAGACACTAACGTCAAAGTCACATATCAAGAGTAGTTTATTGGATTGTTGAAGAGGCAACACCACATCGGTTTGTAGCACTTAACCGACGTGGTTGCACGTAATCAAGAATTACCATACTGCATGTCCTATTTCTTTAAACACTGTTCAGTTGAGGAAAATTGAGCAAGGACAAAACAGAAAGACGAAATGCAAAACAGTTTGAACAAAAGGAATGATCTTTATAGATTGAATGATTACTCGTTCTACCGATTAAAATACACTAAAAGTTAAGCAATAAAATCTTCAGAAACAAGCAGGAAGAAATCATTGTTCAGTTTGGCGACGAGCAGAAGAAAAGGGAGCACTAAATCTAGTAGAGAAACTGGGAGGCATGTTATCATCTTCACTCTGAGCCCCACTATTGAAGTTGAGAGCATAGTTGTGCTCATCATACTGAAATCTGTTCTTCTATTGCCTCCTGCCATACGCACTTATCTTTCTAATGAATGTTTTCCACTTGGGACCTATAATCACTTCTGTAAACTCCTTAATATTCCTCAACTTACAACTCACCCACGAATCAACCCTTTGCTCGCCTAAGACCTTAACTTCACGGCCTCTATACCAACTAAACCCAAAACCTCCAAAGCATCCATACCCACATCCACTAGGCTCTTGGTGGTTGTAGAAATCTTCCTTGTGCTCCGTTGCCTCCGCCAATGGCCTTCCCTCTGAAGTAGCCATATTGCAGAGAATGAGAAGTTTGCAAGGATTGTAGCTGAGAGGACTTTAATAAAATACAAAAATTGTCGGGGATCGAACATTCCTAGACCCAGTACCATACGCGCAATATATATATATATATATATATATATATATATATATATATATATATATATATATATATATATATATATATATAAATATATATATATATATATATATATATATATATATATATATATCAAACATAAATAAAAAACATTCAAATCTAGGAAAGCACTCCAATCATACAGATAACCATTCAAATCATATTGTTCTTCCATTTCAAAAATGATAAAAACATACCTCTTGTAGAGCAATGGTGACGACAAACACAGAGAAGACTAATAGACACAAATGGGGCTAAATGAACACTACCAAACCTAGAAAATGCAAACAAAAGTCAATAAAATACCACAACTAGTAAAAGAAAATAGACATGGAGGAGAAAGGAACGACTAAAAGCATCAAACGAAGGGTACCTCGAACGGAGCTTGAAACGAAAATGGAACCTTTCAAACGAAACTCTCAACGTAAATGAAAGATCAAGAGTGAAATGAAGCTGAATGGAGAACTAAAGGAGCTCGAAACGCAGTAGAAAAGACGTCGGAATAGTGAACGGAGAATGCGCGCGTAGTGGAGGGAGAAGAAAAGTGAAAATGAAAACACGTGGGCTGGGTTAAAATGCCATAATCACGTCAGTTATAAGCTCTTAACCGAGGTGATATACTCAAGAAAATCCCCAAATTCAAATTCAGGGGGAGCATGACGTCGGTTATAAGCTCCTAACCGACGTTATTCTTAACCCTAATTTACCCAATTTTTTATCAAATTATCAGTGGGAGCATGATGTCGGTTAGGAGCTTATAACGGATGTCATGTTTGTATACATCACGTCAGTTGTGATGAAAAAACTGACGTGGTGAGTCAACCGCCAAATTAAATTTTTAAAATTTTGAATTTTTATTTTTGATTCAACCGGCATTGTGAATATTCATTTATTTACAAAAATATCACCGTGTGTTTAACAATATCGTTTTTGATTTTAATCGTCTTTATACGTCGATGTTAAACTGTTTTTAGTATAAAACTAAAAGAAGAAAAGAGATAATTTACAAAGATTAAAATCAATATGGTGCAACTAACATAGTGAGTAGTGCACAAACCTCGAACTTTCATCACAAACATAAAAAAAACAATTGCATTATCATAAGATTAACGGGAAAGAATTGTTCTAGCAAAAGAAACAAATTTGAAGCAAATAAAATAAATGATGAAATTGAAATATTTAAAAAACATCAATTACCATTATAGACATTGTTTAAATTATTAATTACAAGATTTCATTCATAGATTTAATTTTTAAAATTTAATTGAAAAGAAGACACGCAATAAAGAGTTGTTCTCTATTTCAATTGTTTCATTCCATAATATTTTGCATTAAGGTGTCCACTTTCTCTATTTAAGGGTTTTATAAAATGTTCAAATAATAGGCGTAGACGTTTATGTTGTTAGTTACATTAGAAGATTCACAACTACAATTATATAGATGACAAAAGATTCTTTATCACGTTATTTTTCTGATTGAATAAAAAAGACAATGTTAATGTGAATTATGAGTATAATATCATCCCTTTCAAATAGGAAGGGTAGTATTGTAGCTTTCGAGAATGCCTTGCTACAAAGTTAAAGTGGTAAATATATAGTAACAAATCCGGGAGCGTTATAAATAGAACAAACATTTTAAAGATGTTTTTGGTGTACTTTTATAGTTGTGAATCGATTTTAACGTTTTAGATTACTTGTTTCATATAATTGAGGTAAAAAAATGATTCTTTAAATTAGTTGTATATTTTGAGGGACATTCTAACTTTCTAAATTTTAGGGATAACTTGAATGACCTATCATAACTTCTAGTTAAAGATACTTTGAAATACTTCTAGATGGATAAGATAATCACAAATTATCTAATTCAATTAATACACAATGAGATTATTTGTGGTATTGATGCTTGACAATTAGTAATGAAACTTGATTATATTGTGCAAGAATATTAGGGTATAAGCCAAGTAGTCTCTTAAAAGTGAGAATAAGTATAGGTTATGACCAAAATGTAAGTGACATGAAATACACGTGAACACCTTAAACATGTTAAGCGAGTAAATCACTTATAATGTCTTTTGTAAAACAAAAATCCAATGAACACTAATTGTTTTAGTTACTAAACCTATCATATAAGCTTGATTGAAAATTTTTGACACTCATTATGAGATTTAATAAAATTGGTCCTACATTTTGAAAAGAGATTTTTTTCTTTTTTCAAAAAAAGAGAGAGAATAAGAGGATATAGAAGATTTCCATATCTTGTAACAGATTGTGAATATGGTGAATGATTTATGTTACCAAAACGAAGAAGCCGAAGAAAGAGTTGATGCAACTCAATAGATCTAGGAAGAATTACAGCGAGAAAGCAAGATAACATAATGAAGAGGTGTTGAAAGCACACAAGTAGCTACGACAGAAAAAATGGAGAATCACTATAAGACTTAAAGGTGCAAATGCCTACCTTTACATGAGCATAGCCAGAATCCTTAATGAAACAACAAGATTGGAACCTCTCTTGCGAGTTCATTCCAAATAACTATTATTAAGATTTGGATGATTTAATATATAGGACTAAACTATCACTTAGTAAATTTTTTATAATAACAAATATAACTAAGTGTTGAATTAGTTATCTTATATTGGCTTATACCATCTAACATCTCTAATATATTAATCATATATACAACTTACTTATATTCATAGAATATCACACTTAATAGACTATTGAATGCTCCAATCATTTAATTATTAAAGGTTAAGTTATTCTTAAACAATAATATTCAATAATTTCTACATATACAATTAATCATATATGGTATGATACAAAACTAGAATTGAATTAAACATTTAAAGAGTGTCACACATGCATCAATTTTCTGTACAAAGGAGTGTAATAATTTTAACAACTATAAAGGAACTATATAGAAAGATCAATTTCAAGCACTTGTAATGAGTAATACAAAAGGAAACAAATGATAATATCTATTTATTATATATATATATATATATATATATATATATATATATATATGGTGTACTTGTGTTTATCTTTATACAACTCATACTTAGAAAGAAACACAACCTTCTATAAAGAGACACAAAAGATAACGAGCAAGCTATTTTAAAAATCACATATTATGAAGAATAAAATTAAAAAAATAATACTCAAGCAACGGTCACATTCAAGCAAGCTATCAATACGAAGACAAAATTATAAAAAAATGCAACAACTAAACTTACAATACTCTTTACAATAATATTGTATTTTGTATTAATTCATATGTGATGTGAACCCGGTTAGGAATAAACCTCAGAACCCACAACAAAGAGTAGTTGAATGCCCCAAGATCCCTAAGTATTCAGATTTAGGATGATCTACTCAGAACCCTTGTCTTGCGAAAAAGAAAACGCAGCAAAGACCCTAAAGTATGGTAGACACCACAAGGATGATCATCCCTTGATAAGTTGCAAGTCCAAATGAAGAACTCAAGAGAAAAACTCTCACTTCTGAAATTTTCAGATTCAAATTTGTATTTCAAAATTCAAGTTGCTGTTTACATGTGTCTTTTTACTTAAGTAGACCTTTGAGCTTTTAAAAAGCTAACCTAACTCTTCAACAACCTAGAAGCCTCCAAATTTAATGCAGTAGCTTTTTGGCACACTTTTAGATGACTAATTATTACATCAAATGGGAAAACGTAAAACACAATTTACTAAGCATGACTACTCTAAGCCCTATGGAAAATTAATCAAAATACATCAAAATAAAAAATTTAAAATATGTCCACAAAATAATGGGTGACTCTTCAGATTTTAACCCAAGCTCAAAATAGCCCATTTACACTTAAACTAAATCTGGAGATGCATTCTCTATGGGCCCTTCTCTTCAAATGATTTGCTTTTAGCCCAAATCTCCTTCATTTAATTCCTTCATCAGCCTATATCAAATTAAGAACGTGATTAGGCTTCAATTCAATCTTAGACTTTGTTTGCGTAGTCAAAATGTCTTGAATTAGCCCAATCAATGTCTCTTTCAGTTTTTGGGCCCTTGACCTGGTGATTGGTCCACTTGGAATTTGAAAAGCATCCTTTGAATTATTTATTTGTGCAGGTGCTTGAGGTTGGTTAAACTTCAGCTCTTGGTTCTCATCATCCCCTCTCTCCTCAAAAGGATTCGACCTCGAATCTTCGCATTCATCATAAGGAGATAAATCAGCAACATTAAAAGTATCACTAACACTATACTTACCTAGGAGGTCAATTTTGTAAGCATTGTCATTTATTCTTTGAATCACTTGAAAAGGTCCATCTCCCCTAAGAGCCAATTTGGATTTTCTTTGGGTTGGAAATCTTTCTTTTCTCATGTGCACCCATACCCAATCTCCTGGTTCAAATGTGATTCGTCTCCTTCCTTTATTGGCATGAGATGCATATTGCTGATTTTTCTTTTCAATCTGTTGTTTAACTCGCTCATGGATTTCTTTCACCTTCTCAGCTTTCTTCTTACCATCAAGGCTTCCTTGTTCATTGACGGGTAATGGTATCAAATCCATAGG
>Ga0209700_105293_pt1 | contig 21932 bp, 14 predicted proteins | sample SiratroredBW_FD_187528 | JGI IMG/M metagenome (GOLD analysis project Ga0209700, IMG submission 187528) | Root nodule microbial communities of legume samples collected from California, USA - Siratro red BW (SPAdes) (version 2) | ecosystem: Host-associated > Plants > Roots > Nodule | place: USA... | reverse complement strand
AAAAAAAAAAAAAAAAAAAAAAAAAAAAACAAAATAAGAAAAAAAAACCAAAAAAAGATATATATATATATATTTAGTTGTTGCTTAATTAATTTTCATTTTTTTGTACATTTTTTGTAATTTATTCTCATAAAAAAACATTTTTTATAATTATTTTTTAATTGATTTGGATTTTTATCTTTACATCTTTTTCTTTTGTATTTACCAAATAAATAAAAGCCAATTTTTATTAAGATACATACATTAATTAGTTTTGCATGCATTTTACATCCAGACATGTATCATACATTTAGACATTCATCACACATCCAAACATACACCACATATAATTATCATACATTTAGACGTTCGTCATACATCAAACATGCATTCCCAAAAAACAAATGATGCATTCAAACATACATCTTATATACATTAAAATATATATATATATATATATATATATATATATATATATATATATATATATATATATATATATATATATATATATATATATGCATTCAAACATACATGGTATATGCATTCTCAAAAAAAGAAAATTTTCATGCATACATAATATATGCATTCTCAAAAAAAGAAAAATTCCATGCATTCAAACATACATCATATATGCATTTTTCAATAATTTCATGCATTCGTAAATGCATTTTCTCTAAAAAAAAAATTCAAAATTTCATGTATTCATAAATGTGTTTTGTGAAAAAGAAAAGAGAAGAAAAAAGAGAAAACTTAAATTTTGATTTTGTTTTTAATTCCTTTTTTTAAAAAAAAAAACAGTAAATCTATAAAGTTGAGTACAATGCCATGGAATTTAACATGAAGTCTGAAATTAAGAGAGAGTTTGAAATGGAGCGTTTAAAAATGAGAACAAAATTCAAACTCATGATTAATTCTCCATGCGTGTTTCGTAGCTTTATAGTTAATATTTGTGTTTTATACCTATCTTTTCTTATATATTTTAGAGTCATTGAAGGAGGAAGTAGTTTTCGATTTGGGAATGTTGTAGAGTTATGTTTGGTTTCTGATGTTGTAATTCCTCCCAAGTTCAAAGTACCTGAGTTCGAGAAGTACAAAGGGGCCTCTTGTCCTAAGAAACATCTAACAATGTATTGTAGAAAGATGGTCGCACATGCCAGTGACGAAAAATTATTGGTGCACTTTTGCTAGGATAGCTTAGCAGGCGCTGCTCTGAGTTGGTATATGTATCTAGAACAAACCCAAATCCGGTCATGGAAAGATCTAGTTGATGTGTTCCTAAAGCAGTACAAATATAATATTGACATGGCTACTGATAGGCTACAACTACAAAAGATGTCAAAGAAGAGTACTGAAACTTTTAAGGAGTATACTCAGAGGTGGAGAGAATTAGCCACTCAAGTGGAACCACCATATCCAGACAAAGAGATGGTGGCTATGTTCATGGGGCACATTGCAATCTCCTTTCTATGAACATATGTTGGGCAATGTCTCTTCCAACTTTACTGACATTGTCATCATTGGAGAAAGAATCGAGTTTGGGTTGAGAACTGTTAAAATTGCCCGAGTTCCATCTCAAGCCATGAATGTCAAGAAAATTGGGTTGAACTCCGGTAAAAAGAAAGAAGGTGGAGGTCAAGTAGCCTCTACCACAACCCATTGGGGAGGTCATCCTTCAACTCATTATAGACCTGAGCACACACACATCTATTATACTACAAAATGCGTCACCTGTCTACCACCAAAATGTTCCTTTATTTGCACCTGTACCATGACCCCCATCCACGCCATATAATGTTTATCCACCCAAGCAACGATGGAAGAATGAAGGAGGGTCAAATTCTAATCAAACTTAGGGGCAGAATTCGCTTCAATGAAAGGATCAGATCCAGTACACTCCAATCCCAATGTCATACACAAATTTCCTGCCTAGCTTCTTCAAAATGCCTTTGTTGCAATAAGTTCCATGAAGCCTATACAACTACCTTATCCTAAGTTTACGATGCCAATGCTAAATGCGATTGTCGTGGTGAGGCAGATGGACATTCAATTGAAAATTGTAGACCATTTAAATACAAGGTCCAACAACTGATAGATGCTAGATGGTTGACTTTCCAGGAGGATAAACTAAGTATTGAAAAGAATCCATTATCAGAACATCTAGGTCCCTCAACAAATGCTATCATAAGTGAAGAAAGTTAAGTGGAAACGATTGAAGAGATGCCTGAAGGTGGAGAACTGAATCTTGTGCACCCCTATCTTCCTGATGCACAAATCAACAACTGGGAGTTTAAAGACTTACCCATGGTGTATACAAATAGTGAAATGTAATTACTTTTTTTTTCCCATGTTTTCTTTCCTCTTAAATAAAGCCTTTTAGTTGGGGTTAAAACTTTGTGTTTTCTCAATTCAGTAATAATACTAATTTGCATTTTCCTTAATAGAGTCATGTTTCCATACTTTGATCTCTTGCCTATTTATTTTCATAAAATCAAATAATGTAGATATGATGATTTTGAAAATTCAAATATTTCACATCCAAATTTTGAACTCCTTGTTGATGATACAGAAAATGATTATGAAGAGGACTGCGAACCCCCTCCGGAATTGTTGAGGTTAGTGGAACAAGAAGCAAGAGAAATAAAACCTCACTAGGAGGGTATTCAAATAATTAATTTGGGAGAAGAAGGGGAAGTAAAATAGGTCAAAATTGGTACCAACATGACAAAAGAAACACGAGACCAGTTATGCACTCTTTTAAGAGAATTTAAAGATGTTTTTTCCTGGTCTTATCAAGATATGTCTGGTCTAGACCCTGACACAGTACAACATAAGTTGCCTCTTAAATCGGAATGCCCTTCGATTAAGTAGAAGTTAAGAATGAAGCTGGAGATGACATTGAAGATAAAGTAAACGGTGGAAACACAATTCAATGCGGGTTTTCTTGCGGTAGCCAAATATCCGCAATGGGTGACAAATGTTGTGCTTGTGTCGAAAAGGGATGAAAAAGTATGCATATGCATCAATTATCAAGATTTGAATAGGGTTTGCCCTAAGGATAATTTTTCGCTACCACACATTGATACTTTGGTAGACAATGCAACCACATCTTCACTATACTGGTGTTAAAATAAGATGGCCAATGTTCAAGAGGGGGGGGGGGTGAATTGAACAATTTACTTTTTTTGAAAACTTGAAAGTTTGAATGAGATCTTTTCTGAATCCATGATTACAATGAGAATTCCACACAAAACAGCAGATTGAATTCACAAACAGCTTGTTAAAAATACAGTTCAGTGTATAAAACCAGTAAAAAAAACTTGTTAAAATCAGAAACAACTTGTTAAAAACAATTATGGAAGTTATGGAAAATTACAATTAACAGGTTAAAAACAAAATTCAACAAGTTGAATTTTTAGTACTGCAGTTGTGTTAAAACCAGTAAAACAGTATGATCAATTTGAACATACCAAGTGCTGAAAAGTGTCCCAAAACAGTTTTTGAAATCACTAAATGGTATTATATGATTCTAAGCAAAGGTTAAAGCCAATATGAAATAGAGATGATCAAGCCAAGCGATCAACTATATTGCAGCAGAGTATTATTAAACCAGTATAAGACCTAATTTAGGAAATTGAATGATGCAGTAGTATTAAAACTCAAAACTGCAGAATCAGTTATCAGAAGAATGAATATGGCAGATCACACTCAAGATGTAACCAAATGTTCAATCACAACAACCTTATAACACACACAGATTCAATTGACTCAAATTTTACAAAACAGTATAACCATAGACAAAGAACAACTCCATTTGATTCAAACATTCCCAATCAAACAGTTAAAAGAAATTTCAGTAGCCTTTATTCACAGAAACAAAATAAATCCAATATCTTCAAGACAAACTAGTTAAGAACCTAAGTGATTAATACTGCAGTAAAATATAAAGGAATTTAGCACAACAGAATAGTTCTTGATCAATTAAAACGCTGCAGAGAAGAGGATTTTAAAACTATTAAGAATTTAAAAGGTTGTTCTTCAGAATCAACAGGTTGTTCTTGACTACAGAATTGAGTATGACACAAATGCAATTCGAAAAATTAAAAGAGAGAGGGAAAAGAAGATTGCACAGATATTTTTATACTAGTTCACCTAACCACTTGGGCTACATCCATTCCCTTGTTACCACTTACAAGGAATTCCACTAATTCAAACAAAGTTTACAAACAAATCACTCTAGAACCCTTCTTGAACCCTACAAGAAGAGCTTTTACCCCCTTGTGCAGTTCTCACCGCACAAGATGAACACCCACTGTGTCACTGCAGTACACCACTGCAGATTTGAATGCAAACACACCAATACACCAATTCAATTTTACAATTCTCTCAATAAAAATGCTTAAAATTGCCTATTAAGCACAAATCAACCAAGAAACTATTCAACACTAGTAGAAAATTAGGCTTCTACGTCGTCGATACAACGTCAGTTAAACCAAAACTTGAAGTTGCCAAAAATGCGGTGGCAATTTTATAATTAAATGAACATCATAACATCGGTTTAGGGTTAAACTGACGTTGGTATACACACATGACGTCGGTTAACACTTACAACCGTCTTCGAAAACACTATAAAAATTTAAATTTTAAATTTGAACTTTTTTTTTGGCGCTGATTGCACAACGTCGGTTGGGAGAGGCGAACCGACGTTGTGGGAGGGTTGCATGACGTCGGTTATAGCCCAGTAACCGATGTCGTACGTTCAGTAATAAAGATTTGGGTGAATTGGGGCTGAAAGGGGGTCATTTTAGGGTTTGGATGACGTCTGTTGGATCTTCTTAACTGACGTCATGGAGCATAATGTCGGTTAAGAGGTGGGAACTGACGTTGTGCTCCTTCTTTATTTTTCCAGCACGCCTTTTCTCCTTCACTTCCTCTTCTTTCTTTTCATTGCACGCCCTCCTCTGTCACTGTTCCGAGACTTCCTTTGCCATTTTCGACCTCTATTCTTGCTTCCTTCACCTCCATTTGTGGTTTCCTCCTTTGTTAGAGTTTATTGGTAGCTTTGAACGATGCATTTCATTGAAGCTTCGTTTTAGGTAGGCATTGCTCTATATACTTTGTTTCTCCATTCTTTACGTGTCATTTCACTCGTTTACATGTTTTATGAACTATTTCTTTGGTTTTCATTGTTTTGCAATTGTTTGTTTCGCTGCATTTGCCTTTTGGAGATAATCACTTTGTAAAAGCCGCCGCCGCACCACTGTTGTACAAGAGGTATGTATTGAACCATTATTTTATATTTTTTTTTATCATTGTTGAATATTGAAGTGCTTGATTGATTGGAATGCTTGTGTTTATTAAAAACTATATTTTGTAGTTTGATATAAAACAAACGTGTTTGGGTTGAGTCAGGGGATGTTCGATCCCTGACAATTTTGTATTTTTTTAGCATTCTTGAATATTAGAATGTATATTAGAATGCATATTAGAATGCTTGTATAGTTTGATAAATAAGAAAGGCATTTGAGTTGAGTCCGAGGATGTTCGATCCCCGACAATGTTTTAGTTTATTTTGACATAAAGTACTCTTTGACTAAGTGTAGTGATGGATCGAAGTTGGATAAATGCTAATCGGATCAGTGATGTGTATGAGAAAGCTGTTGAGGATTTTTTAGAATTTGCTAAACAGAATAGTGCAGCAATAAATGGAAGATATTACTATCCATGTGTGAAGTGTGTGAATTTAAAAAGACTAGATATTGAGTTGATACGAGAGCATGTTATTTGTGATGGTTTCTTGAAGAACTATACAATGTGGACTTGGCATGGTGAAGTTCTAGACTTACCATATGCATATGAGCAAAATCAATGTGAACATTCTAATCTATATTTTGAAGATTGCATGGATGACATGATTCGTGATATTGGAGGAGAGAGTGTCCACCAAGCCTATATGTTTGATTCTTTGAAAGATGATTCACTAACACAGTTGTATCCCGGTTGTTCAAGTTTCACACGTTTCTCAGCAGGATTACGTTTATTTAATATGAAGGCAAGAAATGGATGGACTGATAGAAGTTTCACAGAATTACTTGAATTTTTGCATGAAATACTTCCTCAAGATAATACATTGCCGACCAGTCATTATGAGGCCAAGAAGATATTCTGTCCAATGGGCTTGGAGTACCGAAAAATACATGCTTGTCCAAATGATTGTATATTGTATAGAAAAGAATTCGAAGGATTTCATAAGTGTCCCAGATACGGGGTATCAAGATACAAAGTAAAGGATGATGACGAGGATGAAGATGATATGAAAAAGGGTCCTCCTGCTAATCATGGAGAAGCTCCTAGGTGCTCTAGCTTCTTGCGCAAGCTCCAATGGAGGTAGTACTTGTAGAAGCTTTGTTGCACCGTATAAATGGCATGAAGGAGCTTCTTGTGATGCGGAAGCAAAGTGTGATGGAAGAAGAACCGTGGAGGAAGCAAACGTATGGAGGAAGTGTGGTGGTTATGGTGAAGTAGGTGGTGAAAGCTTGAAGGAGGTTGGGCCAACCTTCAAGAGAGAGAGTTCCTAGCTTTTAGGAGAAGAAACTCAAAGAGAAACTTGGGCAATGTGATGAAATTTGGACAGCATATCATTACTCTCAATCAAGTCTACAATGGAGGTTCCTAAACCTCTTATTTATAGAAGAAGAAAAAGCTAGTAGCTTCTCTAGCAAGCTAAGGTAGTGTGCAGGAGAAGCTAGGGTTAGAAACCCTAGCTTGCCTTGCAAGCTACCTAAGTAGTGTGTAGGAGAAGCATTCTCCAAACCCTAACTTGTGGGGTAAGCTTCTCCAAACCCTAGCTTGCCTTGCAAGCTACCTAAGTAGTGTCTCATTCTCCTCCAATGAGAAGGCGCCACATGGCATAACTTCTAGATGCTTCTAAAAATCTAACCTAGGTGCCTTTAAAAATCCTAAGGCACCTAGGGTTTATTTTTACAAAGGAGAAATATGTTCTACAATATTTTTACAAAGGAAAATCTTCCACAACATTTTTATAATTTCCCACTAAAGCTTAGAGTTGTAAGTATCTTGATATTTGTTGGTGCCTTTGACTCCTCTTGAGCTTCAATGTGTTTTGTCATGAATCTAATGATTAGACCTTGCTTAGGCCTTCGTCCATCAGCTAAGATATTGTGGTATCTTCCAATTATACCACGTTTAAAACGTGTTTTTGCCAATGTTAACGATGCAAAGAACTTGAGATGACATTCAAGTGGAAGAAAATGTGATGGGTTGTTACGACATTCTGCCGATTCACCACAATGGAAGAAAATCGACTCTTTATATCTTGAGTTTGGTAGTGATCCAAGAAATCTCAGACTTGGGCTTGCAACTGATGGAATGAATCCACATGGTAATTTAAGTAGCAAACATAGTTCATGGTCTGTTTTGCTAATTATTTATAATTTGCCGTATTGGTTGTGCATGAAGAGAAAATATATGATGTTGTCTATGATGATATCAGGACCAAGGCAACCTGGAAATGACATAGATGTTTATCTAAGTCCTGTGATAGATGACTTGAGATTGTGATAGGATGAAGGTATTGAGGTTTTTGATGCACATGAGAAGGCCAATTTCAATTTGCGAGCAATGTTATTTTGCACTATTAATGATTTTCCAGCATACAAAAATTTGAGTGGTTTTAGTGTTAAAGGACATCGTGCTTGCCCGATATGTGAAGAGAACACAAGTTACCATCAACTAAAACATGGGAGGAAGACATGTTACATTGGTCATCGAAGGTTTTTGAAACGTAATCACCCTTACTATAGGTTGAAAAAAGCTTTTAATGGTTGTTAGGAAGACAAAACAACACCTCCACCTTTAATTGGTGAGGAAGTATATAACAGAGTGTGCCAGGTGGACATCACCTATGGGAAAACCCTCAAGCATAGTGGTGTGAAAAACATTTGGAAGAAGAAATCAATATTCTTTGAACTTCCATATTGGTCAAAGTTAGATGTCAGGCATTGCATAGATGTAATGCATGTGGAAAAAAATGTTTGTGATAGTATAATTGGGACATTGCTAAATATCAAAGGAAAAACAAAGGATGAAATAAATGATCGTAAAGATCTGGTTGAGATGGGTGTTCGGTTGGAGTTACAACCACAACCTCATGGTAATCGAACATACTTGCCACCAGCTTGTCACACTTTGTCAAAATTTGAAAAGATCAATTTCTGTGGGTGTTTGCGAGGAGTTAAAGTACCACAAGGATACTCTTTGAATATCAAAAGTCTCGTATCAATTGAAGATTTGAAACTTATGGGCTTAAAATCTCATGATTGTCATGTTCTGATGCAAGACCTTCTCCCAGTGGCTATTCGTGGAATTTTGCCAAAAAATGTTAGACAAGTCATCACTCGTGTTTGCCTATTCTTCAATGCTATTTGTAGGAAAGTAATTGATCCTATGAGCTTGGATGATTTAGAAAATGAAGCCATCATTATCTTGTGTCAACTAGAGATGTACTTTCCTCCTTCATTTTTTGATATTATGTTTCATTTAATTGTTCATCTCGTAAGATAAATTAGAATATGTGGTCCTGTGTTTTTACGATGGATGTACCCAATTGAACGATGCATGAAGATTTTCAAAGGCTATGTGAAGAATCCATATCGACCAGAAGCATCTATTGTTGAGAGATATATTGTAGAGGAAGCAATTGAGTTCTGTACCATGTATATGTCAGAAGTAGATGTTGTAGGTATACCGAGGTCGAGGTCTGAAGGAAGGAAAGAAGGCAAAGGCACACGAGGTGTGAGGATAGTTCGAAAAGATCAACAACAGGTACTCCAAGCACACTTGTATATTTTGAACAATATTGATGATGTTCTTCCTTACATAGATGAACACAAATTGTTCTTGAAGATAATGAATCTACGAGCAAATGCGAAGTGGTTATTGAACGAACATAACAAGACGTTTTTGAAATGGTTTAAACACAAAATTCTTCAAAATGGTTGTCATGTTGATGATTTGAAATGGTTAGCACAAGGACCTAACTTTAATGTGATAACATGGTCTGGCTATGATATTAATAACTTCTCTTTTTACACAATTTCTGGGATCAGAAAAGTGTAATGCGGAATAGTGGTGTGACCCTTGAGGCAGAGTCAATGCACTTTGCAAGTTCAAAAGACAACAATCCTGTTATGGCTACAATAAGTTACTACGGAGTAATTGAAGAAATTTGGGAAGTTGACTACGTCAAATTTAGAGTTCCAGTATTTAAGTGTAAATGGGTTGATAGTAACATAGGAGTGCATGTTGATGATTTGGGTTTTACCTTGGTTGATCTTGCAAAGATAGGTTATAAGGAAGATCCTTTCATCATGGCTTACCAAGCAAAACAAGTATTTTATGTCAAAGATCCTTCTAATGAAAGGTGGTCAGTTGTTATACAAGGGAGATCTGAATATGATTTTGAGAACCATGACGACTCAATAGTCCAACATGCTGACAACTCATTATCAAGACACGTATCTCCTATCAATGCCGAAAATGATGTTGATGAAGTATATGCTACACGAACTGATCACAATGAAGGACTATGGGAAAACATTGTAACACTGCTAGAATAAGATAAAGTAATGTTGTTTATTATTTGTTGTTTTTATTTTAAGCATTTAATGTTTATGTTTAATCTTATGTTTATGTTTATGTTTATTTTAAGCATTTGTAAGTTTTAATCTTATGTTTATGTTCTTTTTAGGTCATGGCTGATTGACAGGGTAAGAGTAGACAACCTACATGGTTGAGAGATATTACTACTAGTAGACTTGGTAGTTTAAAGGTTGTAGTAGACCTGGACCTTCAAAGTGCTAGGGCTTCAGGCCCTAATCGTCCCGTGTTTAATAGCTATTTGGGTGTTTTGGCACATACAAAGGTGTTTATTTTGCTTCCGTCTTGGGATCATGTCACTGAAGCTGAGAAAAATATGATATGGCATGATCTTACTGTAAGTCATTCATTTAAAGCTTATTATAAGTCATTAATGATGATAATTATGTATTATATGTTTCATGACTTGTTTATTTTATTTTGCAGACAAACTTTGAGTTTGAAACATCTCCATTCATAAGAAAGAAAATTATGTCATCTATTGCTAGCAAATGGAGAAATTTCAAGACAAACTTGACCAAGTGGTACGTCTTTGGTCACCTCAAGGGAAAGTCCCCATGTGAGAAATATACTATTGATGAGGAGACTTAGACACAATTTGTCCAATCTAGAGAGGATCCTTCTTGGCATGTTCATTTTATCCATCATAATTTCATTAAATAATATGACTTGGCAATAAAATTTTTAATTTATTGTGTAGGAGAAGAGGAAGAAAGCACAAGACATTCAGCAGAGGAATGTCACCCCCCACCGGTTGTCTCGTGGGGGTTATGATTTATTAGAAAAGAAAATAATGGACAAAAAATTGTAAAAATTAAGAGAAGCCTTAGGTTCGAATAAAGTCATTTCTCCTCCATCCCCTCCTAGTCGACATGAGAAATGGAAGTTGGCTAGGACTAAACCTGAAAGGCAAATGACATCAGTTGAGGCTTATGAGATTGCACAGCACATTGTAGGTTAATAACAATGTACTCATGAATTGTAATGTGTTACTATTATAAGATGTTGATATGTTGTATTCTTTTTTTCACAGGATTCTCTAGTGGAGAAGAGTTCTCAGGGTAGTTTAGTCATTCAAGGAAGACAAGATATATTAACTACTGCTCTGGGCACTGAGGAATACCCCGGTCGTGTACGGACTACTGGCTATGGTGTGGGTGTGAGACAATATTTTGGTTCTACTCCACGGTCTACCTCATCTCAAAATGTAAATATAGCCATGGAGATATCTTGACTTAAAGACGAATTGAGGTCTCAACTTAAAGATGAATTGACCTCTCACATAGAACATAAAGTACGAGATAAGCTAAAAGATGAGTTGAGACGTGAAATTAGAAGAGAATGGGAGGAGTTATCACAGCAGCAAACTCCTTTGCAGGAAGGTGTAGTATTACCTACACGTGGCAGAGCTAGCACAAAGGGCAGTTGTGCTGCATCAGATGAGGAGGAGGAGGAGGAGACCAACACTGATACCTCATATCGGTGTAAATTATTTGTTGGAGATCCTCCTCGATTGGGGGCGATTGGGAGAGTGTTTCCCACATCTTCGACCCTCCATACAATGCCACTTGGAGATGATTTTGCTAGAGTAGTTGTCGAAGAAGTTAGACAGGCAGATGCCGAGGTGCCTGTGCCCACATCAGAGGTCAGACTTGTGGAAGAGGCACTTGGTACATTTATTGCGTGGCCTACACATCTCCTACACGCCATTTCTAAAAATACTCAGGTATTGTGGCCTACACACTTCTAATCTTATTTAAATTCACAATTAATGTGAAATAATACATTTTGTTTATGTTACAGGACTAAGGGAGTAAAGGGAAATCACCAGCTCATGAATTAAGTCTTAGGAGTCAAAAGTGAATCCACTTCAAGAGTTGACTCGTATACTGCACGAGTATTTTAATAATCCAGCTCAAATTCCTTGAAGTGCATTTGTGTTTGGGATTGAAAGTGTCCCACTATATATATCGGTGCAAGACATGTGGGAACTAGTTAGTGGTTTGCATATGTTAAACATTAATATAATTCAATTATGGATGATGTAAGTATAATTTTCTACATGTTTGCTAATTATTTATTTCATTAACTTATCCTATTACTAACATTGATTTTCACAATGCAGGTATATAAATGATTTAGCTTATAACACAGGAAATCCTGATATTTATGGATTTCTTGAACTGCAAAGTCTACAAAGGTCTGGAAATAAATTCATTAACACTCAGACCTATATACAAAATTGGATTTCAGAATCGAGGAAGAGAATTTACTTTGCCCCAATTATCCATCAGTAAGTTTCAAATCTTTATATTTTGATCTTATGTCAATGTTGACTATATTACATTATTAATACATTTTCTTATTTTAGGTCTCATTGGCAGCTGATGCTTGTGTCTCGCGGACAACACAATTGTTTGGTTTTGTTCGTTGCATAAGAAGCCACAAAATGATTTGAAACAAATTGTTCGAAGGTACGTTTAATTAACTTTAAGTATTATATATCAATATTTTAATTAAAAATAAGCAAATTACTAAAAAACTTGGATTTTAGTGCAATGAATGTGTGTAAGGTTCTTTGCGGGAGATCTTCATCCGCAACCCAAAACCTCCAATGGATACAGACTAAGTTATTTAACTCTAAATGTAATTAATTTTATTAAAATTAGCATTATTCAAATTTTTGATGATTGAAACTTTAATGAAAGTGCAATAAGCAACGAGGAATTTGGGAATGTGGATATTACGTTATGCACTGGATGAGAACCATAATAAGAGCTGCTCTCATGGATTCTTGGGAGCATGTAAGTTTTTATCTTATAAGTTTGTAAATATGTCAAACGTTTGTTAATTTTAAAGTTCTAAGATTATTTCAAGCTTTTCAGGATATAGAGCCATTGGACAAGAATGATATAGAAGAAATTGAAAAAGAATAGGCAAAGTACTTTCTCAAAGTTAGGAGTCAATCTTAGTATAGATTAGAATTAGTTTTTATTGTAATATTGTACATTTTAGTGAAAATTAGTCTATGTACCTAGTAAGAACTACAATTGCATATCATTTTGTAATTTGAAAGGCTGGTTTCTGAAATTTATGCAGGGAGGTTACAACTTATCTATTCTGGTTATGGTCAAAATCGATGTTGTGGTGCATTTGGAACATGTATACATAAGAAGCACCACATCGGTTTAGAGCCAAAACAGACGTGGTGCAGAGAACCACAACATTGGTTGGTTTCCCACAACTGACGTTGTGCAGAGAACCGACGTCGGTTATCTGGTATTAACTGACGTTGTGGCAAACTACGTGACATCGGTTCTTCAACCGACGTCTGAATCAACGTCTCCTGGGTCAACGTCGGTTCGAGAACCGACGTCAAAGGTCTCTCAGAACTGACGATGAAGGCCTTTTTTCTACTAGTGCAAGAATTCAATACAACTCAAAAATTCAATTAGGCAGCAACCAAACACAATCAAAAGCTCAAGGAAGAACAGTTATCTTCACAAGAAAGCTGCCGCCATGCCAATTGAATCAAATCCAAGCAAAGCTCCTCTTTAAGTCTTTGAAATCATGATGAGTTTCGAAATCAAAAGCATTTTGTTCTCACAATTGATTTTCCCTCCAAGAAACTCTCTTGAAAACTCTTGAAAACTCGCTAAAACCTAAAACCTTTTCGAAATCGAAGAAGTTTTTTACAAAATGCGCACAACACCCTTTTAAACACGTGACAACTTAAACTGTCAAAAATTTAACATGTTGATTTTGAAATTTAACATGTTAAATTTGGGTCTGCAACACTAATTTTTCTAAAACGTTTTTGAAATGCTATTTTCCCTTAACCATGAGTAAGAGCTATACTAGTACTTGATTGATTGACATAAACAAATGCATGAAAGTCCTAATCCAAGTAAGAACTACCCCGAACCTAAAATCTAGTGTCTTCAAGTGATTTCTTCATCAAATTAGCACTTTAGAAAGGCCTTCACTAGCTCCAATAACTGGTTCATGGATGGTTTCTTCGGGTATAACCAGATTAAGATGGTGCCCGAGGACATGGAAAAAACTACGTTTATGACTTTATGGGGCATCTTTTGTTATAAGGTGATGTCATTTAGACTTAAAAATGTTGGGGCAACATATCAAAGGGCGATGGTAACTCTTTCATGAAATTATGCATAAGGAAATTGAAGTATATGTCAATGACATGATTGCTAAGTCTAAGACTAAAGAAGAACACCTAATCAATTTGAAAAAGTTATTTCAAAGATTAAGGAAGTTTAAACTCAAATTGAACCTGACAAAATGTACTTTTGGCCTGAGATCCAGAAAACTTCTAGGTTTCGTTGAGCCAAAAAGGGATCGAAGTAGACCCAGACAAGGTAAGTGCAATCCTGGACATGCCACACCCTTGTACGGGAAAGAAGTTTGGGGTTTTCTGGGAAGGTTAAACTACATTGCTTGGTTTATTTCACAATTAACTTCCACTTGCGAGAGAATATTCAAGCTATTGCATAATAATCAGACTATAAAATGGAATGAAGACTGTCAAATAACTTTTTATAAAATTAAACAATATCTACGAGAACCCCCAATGCGACCGCAAATCACTGGGAAGCCTTTCATTTTATATTTAACAATGTTAAAAGAGTCAATGGGTTGTGTTCTGGGTCAACATGACGAAATTTACTGATTGCGAGCAGAGATATTGTCCATTAGAATGAACTTGTTATGTTCTGGCTTTGATTGTTCATAGATTAAGACAATATATGCTGAGTCACATGACATGGTTAATTTTGCAAATGAATCCCACCAAATACATCTTTGAGAACTCTGCTCTCATTGGAAGCATAGCTCGATGGCAGATGTTACTTTTAGAATATGATATACAATATGTTACATAAAAGACCATCAAAGGCAGTGTTCTAGCTGATTATTTGGCTAGCCAATACCCTGAAGATTTCCAATCCATGCAACCTGAGTTTCCGGATGAAGAAATTCTAGCTCTTTTTGCCACAAGTGAGGAAGATGATGATGATACCTAGACGTTATTCTTTGATGAAACAGCTAATGCATTAGGACATTGCATAGGGTAGTACTCATATCCCCTGAAAAGCAGTACATAGCCATGAAAACTCGACTATTTTTTACTGTACCAACAATATAGCCGAATACGAAGCATGTGCCATGGGGATTCAGGCTGCCATTGAATTTAAAGCAAACTGTTGGAAAATATATGGTGATTCCGTTCTCGTCATCCATCAGATAAAAGGGGAATGGGAGACTAGGGATCAAAAATTGATTCCTTATCAAGCATATATCAAAGGATTAATAAAATATTTTGATACTATAATATTTCATCACATTTCAAGAGAAGATAATCAATTAGCCGGTACTCTGGCTACCTTATCATCCATGTTTGAGTTGAATCGGGAGGGAGAGCTACCAGTGATCCAAATGAAGAGTCGTGAACATCTAACTTATTGTTCTTTTATAGATGAAGAACCAGACGACAAGCCTTGGTATTTCGACATCAAGCAGTACCTTAAAGGCAAAGAATATCTGAAAGGAGCCTCCAAAAATGATAAGCGTATGTTGAGAAGATTGGCTGCAAAATTTCTTGTTCAATGGAGATGTGATATGCAAGAGAAACCACGATATGATGCTCCTCAGATGTGTAGATGCAAAACAAGTAGAGTTCATTTTAAAGGAAGTCCATGAAGGAACCTTCAAAACTTATATGAATGGTCATTCAATGGCTAGAAAAATCTTGAGAGCGGTTATTACTAGTTGATTATAGAGAATGATTGTTGCACCCATGTGAGAAATGCCGCAAATGCCAGATATATACAGACAATAGCAACGTTTCACCTACGACATTGAATGTATTATCTACACCATGGCCTTTTTCTATATGGGGCATAGATGCCATCGGAGTCATTAAGCTGAAAGCTTCAAATGGGCACCATTTCATTCTGGTAGCAATAGATTACTTTACCAAATGGGTGGAGGCTGTTTCTTATGCCAACGTAACAACAAAAGTAGTGGGGAGGTTCATCAAGAGGGAAATAATTTGCAGATACGGGATACCTAACAAGATCATTACTGATATTTCCACAAACTTGGACAACAAAATGATGTCAGAGTTATGGGAAAAATTCAAGATTTAACATCACAATTTTATGCCTTATAGACCAAAATGAATGGAGCAATAGAAACGGCAAACAAGAACATAAATAAAATTGTCTGAAAAATGGTAGTGGCATATAAAGACTTGCACGAAATGAGGGAAATAATCTGCAGATACGGGATACCTAAGAAAATCATTATTGATAATGCCACAAACTTGGACAAAAAAATGATGTCAGAGTTATTTGAAGAATTCAAGATTTAACATCACAATTCTACATCTTATAGACCAAAAATGAATGGAGCAGTAGAAGCGGCAAACAAGAACATAAAGAAAATTGTCCGGAAAATGGTAGTGACATATAAAGACTGGCACAAAATGTTGCCTCTTGCATTGTAAGGGTATTGTACTTCAGTGCAAACATCAACTGGGGCAACACCATTATCATTAGTATATGGGATGGAAGCAGTTCTCCTTTTGAAGTTGAGATCCCTTCTTTCAGGGTGTTGAAGGAGGCCCAATTAGAAGAAGCTGAGCGGGTTCAAGCTAGGCATGATCAGCTTAACCTCATTGACGAAAAGAGGATAATAGTCGTATGCCATGGACAACTTTACCAAAAAAGAATAAAGAGAGCATTTGACGAAAAGGTTCACCCTAGAAGATTCCATGAAGGAGAAAGTGATGAAGAAGATTATATCAATCCAAAAAGATGGTAGAGGAAAGTGGACGCCAAATTAAAAAGGCCCTTATGTGGTTAAAAAGGCATTACTAGGAGGTGCATTAATCTTCACAAGGATGGGGAAGAGTTGCGTTTACGAGTCAACTCTAACACAATCAAAAAGTTCTATGCCTGATATGATTCCGTAATGATAGGGCTTTCCTTACGAAATGTTTTATGAATGTCGACTCAATCATTGTACTTTTACCTGATTCCATTTTTGAATTGCAAAATTTATTTTTTTCTTCATATTTTTGTGTCATAGGAAAACTATACACCATGGGATTTTCTTTAAGGACCTTGCGGAAAATAATAAAAATAATGAATAAAAAAATAGGTTGTGTTCAATCATGTTGTGTGTGGACTGTTGAATTCATAAGATTACAATTAATAAAGTGGGATCATTCATAGCGAAGTGTTTAACAAAGGTAAGAGTTGGATTTTCCAAGGAAACATTTGCGGTGTGGTGCTTGATACCGTTGACTTTCCCAGAATCCCCTCAAGTGAAAGGATTTGCCTTAATGGTTACTATTACCTAGGAAACTTTTTCACTAAGGCAAGAACGTCATGTTTCTGTTCGTTGGCGAGATGATTAATCTCCAATTCATGTCTTCAGAGGCATTCGAAATAAAGAAAATATAATAAAAAGAAAAAAAAAGTTCGTTAGATTAAAACACGCAAGGACAATCTAAGCAAACGATAGGATGAAAAAGTCACGTGTTGGAAGTCATTAAATTTTGTTTTATTATTAATCACTTTGAAAATTAAGCAGGTTCAAAATGATATATGACGATGTTTGCTCCTCCTAAACACTTTTACACATCCTATGTACCCTCTTTGAGCCAAAAAAATAAATATTTCTTTCAAAATACCCTTAACGAGGATCATCAACATGTTGAAACTTGGTCCAAGGTTCCAGTAGAAGGAGTATGTCAAAAGTGCCTCAATTTGTCAAAAAGGGAGTATGTTGAAGGCTCCTAAATCTATTAAAAAAGGAATATTCTTAAAAAGAGTTTAACAGAAGATTTTCATCAAGGAAGAAGTATATCAAGAGCTTCACAAGGGTAATTGAGAAAAAAAGAAATATGTTAAGAAAAAAGAGAAAATGATGATGGAAAGCTTATTAGGAAAACCTGGATTGTTTACAACACTTGGTTGATGATCCTTGTTTCAAAATATAAAACCCAAAAATAATTTTTTTGAGCATTTATATTTTTTCTTCATGACCTTTCTAACTCCTGGCCACGTTATAAACCCAACAAAGTCCATATTGATTGAGGAATGATTGCAATGATTTTCATAAAGCTTAACTTTGTAATGATTAGATGTGACTGATAATACGTGTCGAAAAAAAAGAAGGAAAAAGTTACAATGCCTATGTTAGAAGGTAGTTACCAACCAACCAGTCGATTGAGAATAAAACATCATAGAAGAAGTAACATTGGGGCAATTCAGTTTCATTGGTACCCTTACATACGTCATCATTACTTTTGTACACACAAACTAAGGCAGTTTGTATGAGTGTTCCTTATAAAGACTATTTTCCTTTTAGGTATAGTTTTTTACACTGACCCTGCTCTCATTCAGACCTATACGTTCTACCATTGAAATAGGCAATCCTTAGTTAACTTAGCCTACCCAATACACCCAAAACTGGGGCAGTCATGTTTTGTATGTATACCTTATATAAAATATTTCCTTTTAGAGAGGCATGCAAATGATAACATATTTGAGGCTGTACAATCCTTGCTCCCCTAATATATCTTCAATTTTCTTTCCTATATTTTCTAGCCACCCATAGATTCAAGAACATACATTAAAATATTGTTTTAAAGGAAAAATTCAATAATGCCCAAAATTTTAACATTAACTTCAGGATTTGCAAACATCCATCATTTTCGAAAACAAAAACAAATTTTTGATATCAAATAAATTCAATGATTGTAAAAGGATCATTTGATTTAAATGTCGACTTCAAAAAAAAATAAAAAAATGAAAACTAGAAAAAAAGAATTTTATACATTTATTCGTGCACTCATAAAAAAATAAAAAAAATTGAACAATTAAAAAGGAAAAAAATAGAATTTTATGCATCCATTCGTGCACTCATTTTAAAAAATAGAGTTTTATCCATTTATAAATCAAAAATTAAAAATAAGAAAAAAAGAGTTTTATGCATACATTCATGTATTCTCATTCAAAAAATGGAAAAATAGAGTTTTATGCATTCGTTCACGCATTCTTAATCAAAAATAAAAAATAGAGTTTTATGCATTATGATTTAATCCAAAATAAAAAAAAATAAGTTTTATGCATGCTCTTTAAAAAATGAAAAATAAAATATAGAGCTTTTACATAAAAAAAGAAAAAGTAAAAAAAAGAGTTTTATGCATTCTTATTAAAAAATGAAAAATGAAAAATAGAGTTTTTTCATCTAAAATGAAAAATAAAAAGTAGAGTTTTATGCACTCATTCATACACTCATTGAAAAGATGAAGTTTATGTATTCATCCGTGCACTCTCATACCATGAAGAATGGCAAAAATAGAGTTCCATGTGTACAATCTGTAAAATAAGGTTTAGACCGAGTTCAAGAGGGGGGTGAATTGAAGTTTCAAAATCTTTTCGCAAATCTGATTTGTTCTTGAAGTAGAGAATGAAAATTCTTAATTCAATCAATTAACTTCTGTAAATCTGGACTGTCTAGTAAACAATCAATTGTGCACAGCGGAAATTATTGAATATAAACCCAGAAAACAGTTTCAGTGTAGAAATGTTTTAACCCAGATTCAATATGATTAAGCACAACCCAGTAGATTAAAAACAATCCAGAAACACAGTTGATTCAGATATATGAAAACAGATGTTCAGAATATACTCAACTATATGATCAGATTTTAATCCAGTCAATTTAAATGATCGCAGTTGAATAAAAGAAATCAAGAAGAGTAAGGAGAAAAGCAAGAACACAGAATTTTTATCCTAGTTCACCCTTCCACAAGGGCTACGTCTAGTCCTTTGCAAACTAGCAAAGATTTCCACTAAACAGATCACAAGATCAGTTTACAACCCTTGCTCCCAGCAAGTTACAAACTGCTCCCAGCAGTAAACCCACACCTCACTGAACCCCTTAGCTAGTGTGTAACCAGTGCAGAAACCCACTGCACCACAACACTTACAGTCCGCAAGCAACACTGCTCCCCGCAGCACTCACCCTCTACTGAAACCCTCAGTAGATGTGAGACCAGTGCAGAAACTCACTGCACCAACTCAATTACAAACCCAGTAATTGAAAACAGCAAACAGATTACAGATCAACAGGATCAGAAAAGATCACAGAGTACTTCTACACAAAATAAATTACAAAGAATGAAGATCAGGTGTAGAAGACTTAGCTTTGGTCCAGAACCAAAGTAGAAAAACCCTCAGTTCAAGGATGCTTTAAAGATTCACGTTCTTGGAGGTTTCTTGATTTGAAAAGCTTTGCCAAAATGATGATTGCACAAAAGGGGCAATATCTCTCTTAGAAAATCTCAAGGAAGGCTTTTCAAAAGTTTTTGTTAACTGAAAATGATAGTGCGCAATCCTTTAAATACCCAAATCAGTTTTAAAAACAGCTTAGCTGTCACAATTCAATTAATTGAACAAACCATTCAATCTATTGAATTTGACCGTTAGTTTGACTCAATCAAAGGTTTCAGTTGTAACAGAAATAATTGTCACATTCAATCGATTGTTTTAGAAATTCAATTGATTGAAAAACCTTTTTCCAGCAAAAACAGTTTGGGTTATTTTTATTAAAAACAATTTTAATAAAAATATTTGTGAATCTTTTTAGCACCTCAGAAGTGATCAACCATGCCACCAATGCTTAAGGACTAAGCCAATCACCAACACACAAATCCAACTAAGGACCAAGACCTAATCACCCAACTATCTTCATGTTGGCAGTCTTCACTTGAACAATTCTGGTCTAGGTTGGTTCTAACAAATTCTTCATGAGGCAGTCTTCATCAGCTTCACATGCTAAGCCTTGGTGCTCACAATATTGACTTCATCAAATCACATGCTTAGCCTTGGTGCTAACACAATCATGCACCCTCACTACACTCATGCATGTCTTTTTAAGTGTCAATATCAAAAAAAAAAATAAAAATTCACAAGAATAGCAAAAATAAAAAAATCCTGCATACATTCGTGCATTCATGCACTCACCTCAAATCTTATTTGAGACCCTCTCGACACGGTCATGGTCTCAATCTTACTTTTTTTCAAAATTTAATTTGAGACCCTCTCGTCATGGTCATGGTCTCAACCTTACATCTTTCAAAATTTATTTTGAGACCCACTCGACATGGTCATGGTCTAAACTTTATTTTTTGAAAATTTATTTTGAGACCCTCGCGACATGATTATGATCTCAACCTTACTCTTTTCAAAATTTAATTTGAGGCTCTCTCGACACGGTCATGGTCTCAACCTTACTTATTTCAAACTTTATTTTGAAACCCTCTCGAAAAGGTCATGATCTCAATCGTACTTCTTTCAAAATTAAATTTGAGATCCTCTCGACACTATTAAGGTCTTGACCTCATTGGAAAATTACGGAAAAATGGGCAAATAAAATTATTTCTTAAGATTTTTCAAAGAAAAATTATAAAATAAAATAACATAAAAAAATGAATCCTTATTTTTTTCTTATATTAAAAAAATAAAAATAAACAAAGAAAAGTAGTCAGCTTCTACACATTGAAAATTTTTGAAAAGAAAAAACAAACACATTTTGTGAATACATTCTCCTTTGGAGATTTGTACATACATTATCATTGAAAAACAATTTTAAAAATTTTGATGAAAAAACATTTGTACATACATTATTTTATGAAATAAAAAAAACATATTTTGTACATACATTCTTTAAGAAAATTTTGATAAAAAACATTTGTACATATATCCTTTTTGGAAAAACCTTTTTGAGATTTTTATACATATATTATTTTTGAAAAAAAAAAAACTTTTGTATATATCCTTTGAAAATTTGTAGATATCTGAGATTTCTGTACATATATTCTTTTTTGAAAAAACCTTTTCATTAAAATTAAGAATAAAAATAATTTATGTAAAAAACATATTTTTATACATACATTCTCTTCTAGGGAAATTTGTATATTGGAAAATTTATTGAAAAAAAACATTGAAAAAATATTTGAAAAAATGAAAATGAACACAAAAATCTTCATCCTATTTTTGCACTTGATTCCCTATAGAAGCAAAGTCTTGGCCATCTTTTAAAAAAAAAACAAATCTTCGTATAATTTTAGCACTTGATTCCTTGCAAAAGCAAAGTCTTTGCCATCTTTTGAAAACAAATCTTCATATTGTTTTGGCACTTCATTCCTTGACCATCTTTTGAAAAAAAAAAAAAAAAAA
>Ga0209700_105290_pt1 | contig 21953 bp, 8 predicted proteins | sample SiratroredBW_FD_187528 | JGI IMG/M metagenome (GOLD analysis project Ga0209700, IMG submission 187528) | Root nodule microbial communities of legume samples collected from California, USA - Siratro red BW (SPAdes) (version 2) | ecosystem: Host-associated > Plants > Roots > Nodule | place: USA... | reverse complement strand
AAACAGAGCAGGAATTGTAGAGGGAAGAAATGGTTCTTTTCTAAAAATGTCTTCTACCGTTTTGAAAAATATTCCTCTTTGAGAATTAAGCTACTGCATATGTTAAGATCTTTTTTTTTTTTTTTTCAAATTCTTCTTTTAAAGAAAGGAAAAAGTAAAACAATAAAACATTACCATAATAGGGAGTTGTGATAGCAGTTAATATGTTCAGAGAACATGATGAAGAATCGCACAAATACGTCCAAGACTGAAACTGAAATGTATTTAGTCAATTGTTGGCATTTCATCCAATAGTAAAAAGTAGTTTTTTTGTGTACCAAAACTCATTCCAATGTACTAATGCTTTGTAGATAATTGAAAATCGCTCCCATTATTTATTCGGACGCAATTCTGAGTGGTTGTGACCCCAAACTTAACGAACCAAATCATTCTGAATTTCGTAAAAGGTTAGGCGACGCAAAGGAATGAAAGAATGGCCACCATTCAAGAGTGTTAAATATATCAAACTCTTCCTTTCTGATAGTGTCATATATCACAAAAATCTTAAATAGAATGAGTATTTGTCATATTTAACTAACTTAGTCAAGATAGATCAAATTATTCTGAAAGGTATCTTCACTTTACATAAAGGCGAGGTAATCGTCATCCATTGAAATTTTGCAAACAAGTTGTTGTAAGATATTTACAAGAATTATAATATCCTTGTAGGAACATAGAAATGGCCACGCTGGTGCCATGTAACTCTTTTAAGATTTGAGGGCTTTGGCCACACCCTAGCTTCAAAACACATCGTAGTAAAAGATAAATAGCCACGCCAACGGAAGTCGATAAAGTTCCAAAAAGGCTTTTAGTCTACAGCCCGCGAACGGAATAAACTCAAATAACTTTGTAAAATAACGAGCGTAGAGATAGATTTTCCTTCCAACATTGGGCAATCGTAATAATTATCTTCGTCCTCCTCTTTCCATAAAATCAAACCTTCTACATGGTCCACAGGGTCTGGAGACCAATGATAACAAAACAAGGTCAACCTGGTAGCAAAGGGTTGGGCTTGGACCCATAATGCAAGAGGATTCTGTAAACCTTTGTGACTCCGCAACAACTCTAATGCTAAAGTTTATCATATAGAATCATCAGACATTGGGGATTAATCTTGTGTACTTGCACCACTAATAACTTTCTCCTTCAATTCAATAGTTGATTGATTATTTTAATATTTTAGAGAAAATTATCAAGTGTCATTAAAGTAGATAAAAAGTTTGACACCTGGTATTAATTATGTGTGTAATCTTTTAGAGAAAGGGAGTGGAATCTACCAATATAGTTTACTATCCATCATTAACCAATGGGTAGATTTTACTGCTTTCCTCCAGAAGATTGTGGAACTTTCAATTCAATTACAGATATCCGGGGACTATTACCATCATTGAGATTTTAAAAGATGAAATGAAGTTTGAAAACTGCATTTCATCTTCTATGATCCAAAAGTTTATAATAGGGAGTTCAAAAGAGGGGAAAATGCTCCAGAGGGCCGCTCATGGTAGCTGAAAGCTGCTAAAGTTTATTGACATGAAAATGGAGTGTAATATAATCCCTTGAGGAAACTGTAAATTTTCAGAACAGAGAAAAAGATTGGTGTAATTTAAGCACCTTCACGAAGCATAATGTACACCGCCGATAAAAAAAAAAAAAAAAACGAAGCATATTGTACACCAATCCATGAAGATTTCTGATCACAAACCGTATAACAACCAAACACGCAGACAAATGGTTAGCCATTATTTATGCCTCACTGTCCTCACTCAGCAAGATATAAACATATTCTGTCCTATAGATAAAGTAAATGCAACCAAAGGTCAAAAAGTCTAGACCCAATACTCCCCCTCAAATGCCCTCCACAAAATGATGAATCTGCTGATAGAAACACAAAGAAAAGCTCACATAATTGAAATCCTTAAATAGAAGCTGTCAATGAAAATAAGTATCTGTTTGGCCTTGTTGTGAAAGTTATTGTTTCTCGAAGAACACTTTCGTCTGTAATTATTTATTTTATAAAAAGCTTGTGCAGGAAAACAAAACTATTATGTTTAAAAAATCTATGTTTGTACTGTTGGGGTGAAGCTTGGTGTGATAAAGTTAATACATTTTCCCTTCAATGTCATTGGTTCCAGTTGCCAAAATAACTTTTCTGCTCAGGGGAGTAAGGGTGTATAGATCTAACCCTTCAGAGACCTGGCATAATGGCAGCCTTGTGTGGCATCACAAGGTTATAGCTTTTGTTTTCCCCTATTTCTGTAATTATTTCCTTAGAAAAGCACCAATTTCATGCTTAACTTTAATATGCTTCTTAAGTCATGCGTCTTAAAAGTGCCTTCATATTTTTGGCTCCTTTGAGAAATAAAATAAATTCTTTTTCCTGAACTGAAAAAGCAACTTTTGTGAATTGTTTGCATAACATAGGCAATCAGACATACTTCAAACACGTAGTCAAATGTAAAATTTGATAAACAAGTTACATAAAAGTTTACGCTAATTTGTCTTCAATATATACATAGCAGAAGAATAGCATTATGCTAAACAGAAACGTCTACATGTTTACATAAACTAAAAGTTGGAAGGGGGTACAATTGATTATTACTTATTTAGAACTTAGGCCCCTTATTACAGCAGATTATACAACAGTCACCTTTTCCCAAGCACATAGTGCGATCAGAAATATGTTCATTTTCTTTGTTAAATAGCTATTTACACCAATGAACATTGTCTTCAATGAACACAATAGGAATTATTTTCCGGAAATTTGGCTAAAGAGGGTCTACATTTGAACTAATTACCTGTAAAATTGTTTTAAAGTTAATCAGTCAGAATTAAAATAACTTGTTTAAATCATACAATACATTGAAGTTCTCTTACACTTATTTTTTGGAATATATGTGAAAGTCAAATGATGAGTTCACCTTGCAAACAATGTCGCAGAAAATGGAAGAATAATGATGAATATAGAACAACAGAGCTTCGGAGAAGAAACTGAGGCAAAAACTTTCTTTTAGTAGTTTTAGTCTAGTCTGTAGAAACATATGCAGTTATGAAAATTCATTAGATCATATGAACTAAGCTCAGCACATTTAAATGGCATCTAGAATAGGTTAAATAATGGTGTTTTGGTTTTTGGATTTTGCTCAACCAGACCTTGCCCCACATCTTAGGTGATCAACACCCAAAATTCGAAACCTAGCTGACAATGAATATATTGAAATCTGCACACTATGAGCTGCCCCCTTATATCATATAACTTAAAAGATTGCGATCACAAGCAAACAAGAGAAGCCCAGTTACAATCTACAAAAGATATAACTAAGTACACACAGACACAGAGTCGAACAAGATATGCACATTTCTAGCACAATGGGCCTACAACAACTTATGAAACATTAAGAATTACAGACTTCATTCATAAGAAGTAGACTTCATTGCCTATTAAAGTCAACACTTAAAATGCTGAAGGCATCTTCATCTCAAGTATTTTGCCATTCACAGAATCAAGTAGAGTCAGTTCTTCAGTGAATCTTTAGAACATAAGCTTCAGCAAATTCTCTAAAACTTAGCATTCTCTCAGTTTAGTGTTCATTCCAATCACCTCAAAACATCACTATCCATACAGTATCTACCAAGCACGAGAAAGTAAAAAAGAAACAAAGACTACATCTAGCACTTGCACAATTTTATCTGATCAGAATTTCGGAACAACAAAACCCGCATTGTGGGCCAAGAAAACAAAGAACACTTCTTTCTCACAGTAGAACCAGCTATTTCTCTTTCCTCAAAAAAACCCTCACTAACCTGTGCAGAATTCAAGCATCACTATCGTCGCTATCGTCGTCATCATCGCCGAGGCCGGCGGCGGCGGCGGCTGCTTTCCCCGTGTCACCAGCAATGCGTACTCCTGCACTCGCCGCCCCCGTCCGTCCCCGAGTCCTAGACGGCAGAATATTATTCAAATCCACCTCCGTAAGCGGGTCGTCGGAGAAGTCACTTCCGTCGTCGGAAGCGTCGCCGTCACTATCATCGTCGGAATCGTCGTCATCGTCATCTTCTACCATTTTCCCTTTCCCCTTGTCGTCACGCAAAAGCCCTTTCCCCTTTCGGTCCTCTTCCTCTTCCTCCTCGTCCTCCTCGTCGTCCTCCTCATCATCGTCGTCGTCTTCATCCTCAACGTCGTTTTGGAGCTCCTCGTCGTCGTTTTGGAGGTCCTTTCCGTCCACGTCGTCGTTTTGGATTTCTTGGTCGTCGTTGTCGGGTTTCTCAGGGTCGGAGGAACAATTGGGAGGTTGGGAAGTGCTATCGTCAGCATTAGGTTCGGGTTCCTGGGTTTGTTTGAGGCTGGGAGTAGCTAGCTTTGCAATTTTGGATGGGAGTTCTTGAAGATCAGGATCGGACTTACGCTTGGAGGGTAATGTGGGTTCATTGGGGTCATTGTGGTCAGCCATGAATGTGAATGAGAAAGAAAAAATGGTGAAAAGAGGAATTAGGGTTTTGTGGAGAAGAAGAAGAAGAATTAATATCAGCAGCAACAGTCTTGAAAGTCTCAGTGACTGTTACCAGTGGTTTCAACCCAAACAGCGGAACCTAACTACAAACTGGTATTCATTTTTCTTACACACTTTTCTAGGTAACATTTCCTTACACCTAATAACAAGAGAAAATAAATAAAGGTAAAATTAAACTTTAAAAACAAAATATTTAAAAATTGAAATAATTAAATTAGGATTAAATAGGGTATTCGTTTATATAAATATAAAATTTGATTTTTTTTCTTTATAAAAATCCTTAATTAATATTTTGATGGTAGTAAAATATATATTTATTGTTGCTATTGTTATTTTTCTTATTCAAATTAATTATTATTGAAATAATATAATTGAAGACATATCATAGGGATTTTGTGAGTTATGTTAAAGTATTCTCGTGTTGATAATATTATGAGATTTTATTATTTGTATACGTCTTCGTAAGATAGTTCTATTATTTATTTTTTAGTATAAAAGTCTTATAATATTTACATTTTAGTAATTTTTTATTTATATTTTAATTTTTTCTTAAAAAATAATTTTTACTTTTAAAATTTTAATTTTATTTAAAATTTTATATCACATCAATACCAAATGATAATGTTGGATGAATTATATGAATCAGTCTGCAATCAATTATAAAATTGTCTAGATTGAACCAATGATTTAAGCTTGTCAGTCTATGTATATTTCTAAAACTTGCAAAGGTCCAAGTGTAGGTTAGTTCATCTTATTCTGCAACTCATACAACCAATCATAAAATTATGTGCAATGAATTAATCATTTAAGCTAGTCAGTCAGTATACATTCTTTTTGTATAACCTAAAATTTATATAAGTCAAAGTGTATGTCAGTTCCATTTTTTTCTGCAACTTATACAACAATCAATTATAAAATTATGTGTAATAAATTAATCATTTAAGCTAGTCAGTCTGTATACATTCCTCCTACATAACCTACACTTTCTATAGGTCAAAGTGTAGTAGGTTAGTTCATTTATCTTATCTTATAAGTCATATTAATCTCATTTTTTTCATTCATTTATTATTTTATATATTATTTTTTTCAATCATTTATTATTTTATATATTATTTATGTGTTAAAAATGACTAAATATTTTTATTTATTATTCTATTAATATTATATATTTACAAATATAAATATATATTTTATTTTATAATTTATTTTAATATACTTTTTCCTTGTATATTTCTTTACTTATTTATAAATGTATAAATTATTAATTTTTAGAAATATATTAACTCTCAAATCTTATGTAAGTCAACCAACCTCAATTTTTTGTTAACATGCACAGCATAAGTTTCAAACTTAATCTTATGATTATATCTTGAAAATGTTTTAATATTGGAAGAAAGGTATATCACAACAAGAATCAAAATAAAATAGAGATATTAAAGGTATTAATTTAAAAAAATTATAAAAAAAATTGTATATTTCAAGGAAGATTATGTTAGAAAATATATTGTTTTTGGATTTTATTTTTAAAATATTATTATAGCATATAAAATGATGTAATATACATTTAAAAAATAAGTTATAGAAAATATCATTAACTTTATTTGAAAATATGTTTATCTTTCCATATAATTACCAATATCATTAACTTTATTATCCTTAAACTTTTAGATCAAATTATCAATCAAAGCAATATCCCTTTTATTCAAAATCATCAGTTTATTAGTTTCATTCCAAACCATCCAAATCAATTCCAACTCATTTCTAAATTCTATTCTAGCATTTTATTCACATTTCATCAATTTAACTATTTTGACTAACATGTGCATATATGAAGACAATTCAATCCATTCCAATTGATCTACATAGGTTCAAATTACCATATTCTCATATCATTACCAAAATAAATCTAAACACCCAATCAAACCAATTCAAGACTAAATTCAATAACCATCTCATACCTGTAAGAAACTTGAACATCATTGAGAAGTCATCTCAACACACATGTCTCCTAACCTATGGTGTTATGTGAAAGTAAGATTAATATATACAAAGGTAAACAATATAGCTTTCCTTATCTGAATAGAAGCCAATTCTCTCACGAAAGAGCTTCAAAGCCTAGGCATCACATATGTAACTAGAACATACACCACATATATCTTATCAATGATCAGACTATATCACCAAGATGCTAACAGAGACTCATTCTGAAAATTCTCCCTTATGAAGAGACTTATTATTGGTGAGAATGATTCTTGAAAGTCAATCTTTTGAGTTAGAAGAATCACAAAGAGAGACTTTATTCCACATAAGATGTAAATTTTTTGAAAATATTTGTTATCTTATTTTGGATAGTGAGTTGTAATTGTTGTAGGTGGAAAAAATTACCTTAAGTACTACACCCCATTCAAGACCAAAGATAATGGTGGTATAGTAGTTAACCAACAAGTAAGTATACCTATCAACCTAGGAAACTATCAAGATGAAATTTTATGTGACGTAGTTCCTACAGAGACAAGGAAGAAGATTTTTTCATGAGATGTCTCCATAATACATCATTTGGTATCAATGAATCAATAATGTTTGCAGAGATTCCAGTTCTAGAATGGAAGCTAATAAAAGAATTATCTTTAATCCTAGTATAATGTTTTTCCTAGAGAAAGTGCACTTATTATATTCAAAGACGAATTTCCTTGAAGAATGGGAAAATGATATTCTCTAAAGAGGTCAATATAATTTTGATATTTCTTATATTTTTTATTACCTTTTCTTAAGAGTATTAAAGGTTGTACTTATAAGAATATGAGAAATAAAGAAAATGGACAAAGTTATATGATAGACCCATTTTTTTCTACATGTTGACGAAGACTTGAACCAAATTTGAAGATAACATATGATAAATCCACCTTTTTCATTATTAATGTAATTTTCATATTTTTTATTTAAATATTTCATATGTCTTTTAAGATAGTCTTGGTCAATTTCTTTTTTTTTTCTTATAACTCAAAACTCCACAAACTTATTAGAGAGAAAAATCTCTTTTCTTTCATAATTCATCTATCTTTTATTTCATTACAATTACATCCTTTTATAGGTTTATAAGCAAAGTGTGTAAGCCCCTCCAAATTTCACATAAATTCCCAATAACACTTATTTTCTACTATAATATATTCTCCACTATCCCACTACTTATCATTATGGTTTATGAAGCTTAAGAATACCAAAAAAATTGACATAGATCATATTAAAAGACATATGAAATATTTTGATAAAAAAAATACAAAAATTACATTTATAATGAAGAGAATGGACTCTTCTTAGATGATAAAAAAAATTGGATTCAAGTCCTCATCAACACATAAAAGAAAATAACATAAGATGATATATTTTCACAGACCTATAATGTAAATATGTCCATTTTCTTTATTCCTCATATTCTTCTGAGTGCTTCATTTGATACTCTTAAAAAAATCTAATAAAACATATGATCTTTTTTTATCATATGACTTTTTTATCAAAATTATGTTGAAAAAGAAAAGAGAGAAAAAAAAAATATAAGTTAGAAAAAAAAAGAGTTAATTAAACAAACCTCTAGTGAAATAATGAAACTCTTGTACAATCTTGAACTCTTCTTTCCAAAAGGTAATAACTCTAGCTTTTCTTCTCAAAATTCTAAAAAAAATCAATTTGTTTTGTTGTTGCATAACACAAAGCAATATCTAAAATAAAGTGGAGAAGGATATCTTTTCGAAACAATAGCCCTTAATTTTTCATACAATAACTTTTGCAAGAATAATAAAGAAAATTATTTATTTACCTTTTTTCCTCAAAGATATTTTTCTTAGTTTTCTCCTAATAAAGATATTTATTCCCTTTTTGTTTGTTTTTTTTATTGTAGATTGATATTTAACCTTGGAGTAAAATAAGTCAATCAACAAAGGCTATTGTCACTATACATCATTTAGATATGGGAAATCCTTTTCAAAAAGGACGGTATGATGGAAATCATCTAGTCACAAAATCTTTGGCTAAGAGGATAGAAGAAAATGGACACTTAAGGAAAAAAAACTTTACATTTGAATGGTAGAACACTAAATTTTTTGTTCTTTCTTCTTAGTCTTGTACAAATTGTATAGTTGTATATTCTTATTTTTTTTTTAATTTTGTAAGATTTTATAGATACCTAAGAGGGTTGTCTTTGGGCCTTAATGTGGGCTTGAAAAGCTAGCTAAAACACTAGAAAACATAGATAATTGTTGGCCAAGGCATGAAGAGATATGAGTCACGAAGTCTCACATCACTTGGGAGAGGCCAAATTTGGGTGTTGAATAGAAGACCTTAGACATCCACCTTTTAGCTTTTTAGTCACACATCCTCCAAGTCATTTAGTTCAAAGGGCTTAGCATATATAAATAAGACCCTTACGTAATACTTATCTTTTGATGAATAAGAATTGATTTAGCTAAAATACTTTTCTTCTTATTCTTAAAGTCAAATAAGAGAGTAATCTTTTCCTACTTCTCCTTAAAGGATCTTTTTTTGAGAGAACAATTGGAGTTTCTCAAGAAAGTTAAAAAAGGTTTAAGAGTATTTTTTGTCTTTTGTTGTTTAAGAGAAGATAATTTCCATCCTCATACAAATAAAAAATAATAATTATATATAATGTAAACACAAGTCTAATAATAATGTCTAAATTAAACTAATGATTACACTTAAACTGTGCTCACTAGTTTTGCAAACCATGTATATAGGAAAAACTTTATATGTTTATTTCTTCGTAAGAAAAAACTCATAAGATTAGTAATTGTTAATGCATCTCGAACAAGAAATATAAATTGTGGAAGTAATATTATTATGTTATAAAATTTAAGTGTTTGAATTAATACGATTCATTCGATAAATGTGAAAATTGTAGACTTATAGTTACATTTCTATTCTTTTTTTTATGACGAACAATTCATTCAATCATGACAACTTTACCTATATTAGTGTTGATATTAATGTGAAGGTAATGGCTACATTAAGTAGTTTTAGAAGAAGAAATTCATCATATATAAAAACAAAAATAATAATTACGTATAATTAAACACAAGTCTAAGAATAATGTTTGAATTAAATATAAAGACTAACGAGATCAGTAATAATTAATGCATCTCGAACAAGAAAAATAAATTATGAGATTAATATTATTATGTTATAAAAATAAGTATTTTAATTAATATATAAATGTCATGGCATATTTGTAGATTCATTCTCATTCTTTCTTTTCTTTTTATGACAAACATATCATTGAGAACTAGCAATTTTACACATATAATTATTGACATTAATTAGAAGATAATAATTACATTAAATAGTTTTTTAGAGACTTCTTCACTTTCATAATAAAACAGCATATTTTAGGAAATAGACAATAAAATCATTAAGTACAGTATCGTTAAAAGATTAAAAAAATAAAATCAATCATTAATAATTATATAATCTTATTTAAAGACAATCACGTTGTTCAATAGATTATTTATCCAATATTTCAATAACCTTTATTTGCATACTTAACATGTGCATATTTTAGAGGATAAAATATCTTAATAATCATTGAGCTACATTTCAATTATCAATGTTTCAATAAAAAGTATTTACTTTTATTTGTTATTTTAAAATTTAAACATAGGGAGTATATATGTCTAACAAATTCGAATTGTTGAAGTCCAACGTTAATATATAGTTGGTGTAAGAAAAATTTATCTAACAGTTAAAATTTCTACCTTCAGAAAATTGGAACCTTGAGTGAGTAATTTTTGGTTTACCATGTTGGACCCAAAATATCTTTGTTACAGTGAGTAAATTCATAGAGTTCAAATTTGTTGAGAGTTGAAGGAGATATGGGGTGAAGAAAAGTCAAACTGAACACTATTTGGGGTTTCCCTGGCAGAATTGATGAGTGAGAATGACCTTAAAAGGAGATTGGTAAGGATTTGAGGCAAGTGGGAAAGAAGAAAAGCAAAAGGGTATTAATAATGAAGCTTTGTTGGAGTTAATATTATCATTAATTGGTTTCTAACAGCACCTGTGCATGGTGTCCAAGTGGAGTGCGGAGCGAGTTTGGGAATCCATATATGACCTCAGAAGTGAAGCAACTGTACAAGTAAAGAAACAGCAAAATATGCAATTATACTCTGCTGCGCACCCCACTGGCGCAAAAAATAAAAAACAATCACGTGGTTCATACCCCTCCATCAGGCCAAGCTCCATTCAAATCAAATCAGCATGTGCGCACCTTAACACGCTATTCGCCACTTGGCGCATTCTCAGTGGAGCAGTGCAGCATGCAGAAACACACAGCAGAGCACAGCGCAGTTGATGTAGCAGCTGGTTTTTGATAGAGCCCATGCAATGCACCCTAGTTTTGAAGGGAAAGAGAGAACCCTCCCTCACACTCACACTCACACTCTTCCTCCTCTTCCTCCTCTTCCTCCTCCTCCTGCTCCAATGCGTGTGATTTTATAAGATGGTGGTGGTGGTGGGTGTGGTTTTATTACAAGATGAAAGATGGAGAGAGAAAGAGGGAGAGAGAGAGAGAGAGGGATGCAAATACAAAATGAAAACGCCATTGATTTCTGTTGTAAGTTTTCAGAACTTTTGCAACAGGTGGAGGGTGTTATCGAGCCCCATGTTTCCTGTGTCTTCACCATCCATCCGTCACTCCCTGCTTGGCCACTCTCTAACCACCACCACCACCACCATACCAACACCAACCCCAATGCGCAAACCCAACCCATCTTCCCCTTAACCCTAGTTTGCACTCACCCCCTATTCACACGCAGCCACATTACCCTCGTTAACTCTTCTCTCTCCCTCCCCATTATTGTAACCAGCACAAAGGGCCAAAACCAAAACCATCCATGAATCCGCTCCTCACATCTGGTCACCACTCTGATTAACCCATAACCCTAACGCAACCCACCCCATCTACTAGAGAGAGACTGCGTTCATTATATTATGGTAAAAGTAAAAGGAAGCGAGGGGAGAGGATGGGGTGAGGCGTGAATGCAGGATAAACAAATGTCATCAAAACCAGTCCCCTCTAATCACAAAAACCCTTGCTAAAAATAGATAAACTCCGGAAAGAGAATAAATTATATAGAGAGAGGGTGAGTTGGGGGAAGAGACGAGTGAAAGAGAGTCCACCATTGATCTCTTTAACACCAAACCCCACACCCATTTCGTGATTGCCGAGCGTCCTCCTTACCCGACCCTTATCTATCCATATCCACCTGCACACCACTAAGGCTAAGAGAAAGAGAACCAACACTAGAGTCACAGAAAACCAAAACCACTCTCTCTGTCTCTCTAGAACAACCAAAAAAAAAAAGAGGCAAAAAACCCTAAGCTAATGATGATGAACCAGCGACAGAGAGGAAAACCGCGTCACAAAACCGAGGCCTGCTCTCTCATGGCAGGTGTTGATGCCGAGCTTCGACTTGTCGCCGCCCCAGGAGACATCTCCAACACCAACAGAATGACCAGGATCACCAGAAGCAGCACCATCAACGTATCTGAATCTCAAGGGTCGGGTCGGATCCACGACGCCAACCACCTTCGTCTCTTCGCTGCGGTTACCAGCTTCGGTAGTGTGCTCCGAAAGAAGAGGATGCCCAGGATGCGAAGATCCGCCGCCGCCACCACCAACCCCACTTTGCTTATGCAGATGCACCACTTCGACAACCCTTTTTCCTTTAAGCACCACCAGCTTAATTTACCATCTTCAGCTCCTACCACCGCGTCCTCCTCCCACGTGACACCCTCCTCTCTCCCCCCTCCTCCCCCGCCCGCGCGTGTGAGTTACCCCTTTTGCCCTTTTTTTGTTTTTCTTTAGTTTCTCCAATTCTTCCCTGTCAAGATCCCATCTTGTCGTATACACTTACCTCCATTCTCAATTTGGTTGTTCCTATGTCTTCGCCCGTTGTCTTGCAAGGATCTTTCTAACCCCATTCTTGGATCTCATAAATTTAGTGTTTTTTTCGAAGATTTTTTTTTCAATTAAAATTGGGATTTCATTTTAAAGTTTTTTTCCTTTTACTCCAAAACATTAAAAAAAATTACATCTGAGTTTTATTCAACTTTTTGGTGATTTGTTTAGATGCTTGTGTTTGTTTGTCTCGTGAATCTCTTATGCTTATTTAAATGAATTTTTTTTTGTGATCTTTTCCGATGCTAGATGGAAAGTTCTTTAATATATAAATAAATAAATAATATTATATATATATAATATAATATAATATATATGCACACACCTTTATAGTTGAGATTAGTACTATATTTCCTTGATTGAACAGACACAAATTATAGTTGTTTGATCTTCCATTTGGAAAGGGTGAGAATGGAGGGCAAACGTGGCACTCCAGTGAAGAAATGAACTATGTTTTTTTTATATTAAAAATTCCCCACCCAAAAAGAGACTAAAAGGAAACAGATCTATGAAGAACAAAGTTCAGAAAAGAATCTCTTAGCGAAAACAAATTAAAAATGAAATGAGAGTGAATACATAGGCTACCATAGTTTTTTTTTTTTTTTTTTTTTTTTCTTTTTTTAAAAGGTTGTCTTACTCTATATATCATCACCTGTCCTGTTATACAAAGCATCTAGCAACACAGTCAGTTCACAACTTGAGTTGGATTTGGTGATCCTGTGCAGCAGTGATGGCAGACGAGGTTGTTCTGTTGGATACAAGGCCCAGCATGTTTGGGATGAGGGTTAGGATTGCATTGGCTGAAAAGAGTGTTAAGTATGAATACAAGGAAGAGAATCTCTCGAACAAGAGTCCTTTGCTTTTGCAGATGAACCCTATTCACAAGAAGATTCCAGTTCTGATCCATAATGGAAAACCCATTTGTGAATCTGCAATAATAGTGCAGTACATCGATGAGGTCTGGAATCGCAACCCTCCAATAATGCCCTCTGACCCTTATGAGAGAGCTCAAGCCAGATTCTGGGTGGATTACATTGATAAAAAGGTATGTGCTTTAGGTTTGTTGTCATGTGATTTCTCTTTTTGTACCTGCTTTAAATTTTGTTTTTGTAAGCAATTCTGATTTTGTGATATTCGTCATTCTATGCAGGTGTATGATACTTGGAGGAAAATGTGGCTTTCGAGTGGAGAGGAGCATGAGACATGGAAGAAGGAGTTGATCTCTATCTTTAAGCAACTAGAGGAGACACTAGGTGACAAACCTTTTTATGGGGGTGACAAGTTTGGCTTTGTTGATGTTGGTCTGATACCATTTTATAGTTGGTTTTATACGTTTGAGACATATGGTAACTTCAAAATGGAAGCAGAATGTCCTAAACTCGTGGCTTGGGCCAAGAGATGCATGGAGAGAGAAACGGTGTCCAAAACCCTTCTTGATGAAAAGAAGGTGTATGCTCATGTTGTGGGAAAGAAGAAGGCACTTGAATCAAAATAGAGGAGTTTCACGAGCTAATCCAATAAAAATTTGCACTTTATATATGGTATTATAAGGCCTTGTTCTGTCTTGGACTATATATGGTTTTCTAGACACTTTGGTGTGTCTTCTCTGTATAAGTTTAAGTAGTGCACTTACCATCAATAAAACCTCTTTCTATTAGTTGTTTTATGTACACTAGTCAAAACTACGTTTCCATCTTCTTATTGGTTTGCAGAGTTATAGTGACTCCAGATGTAAGAGAAACTACTCAATTTGGCTTTTGATAGATATTGAAGTCACATTAACCTGTTATGCATCTATAATATCTGGACTCAAGATTTGAAAAAATCCGCTTATGTTATAGCATTTGGTGTAGGGTAATTTGGTGGGTATGCCTCAGCTGAGACATTTATAGTAAAAATTGCTTGTGAAACACCATTGAATATAGAACATAATCATAATTAACTACTAGAGAAATCTTTCATTGCTGACTCTGCAACTGACAAAACGAACGAACAAACCAGAACTAATAAAATCCTTGATTGTAGATACCTATGGGATTGACAACTGTTATTTATCAGTTTTTCCCGCAGTAGGTTGTGAATTTTGAGTGTAAAGTATTTATTTTATGGGAGAAATTTCCTGCTGCAAATTTAATTTGAAAAATTCAATGTGCTTTTATAGTGAATATTCTTAGATGAATGCCATATCATTCAAGTTCATGAGGTTCTTTCATTTTTTTATTTGCAACATTAGATTCAATCCATCTACATATGCTTTTTTTAATGCTCTTTAACACCCATTTTTGGATCTTTTTCACCGTTGCATTAGAATAAATTATTCATCACCTTTCTATGATTAATTTTCACAATTACTTTCATTCCAACCAATGATACCTTAGATTCAATTGTTGGATTTGTTTCATAAAAAATTCATTTTTTATTTAAATTCAAAATTTTGAAATAAAAATATCAAGGACTTATTATTTCCAAATCGATTATTTCATTAAAAATCTCATATCAAGGACTTACAGAGAGAATAATCAATTGCTTTAAGAGTTTTTAAGAAGCAGTTCCCAAAAGCATTTCAATAATTAAAAATATTTTTCATATTTTAATATAATCAATATAATTGTTATTTCATATAACCTTTGTTCACTTTTTTCCGTTTCGTGCTATTAAGATGTTTATGGAAGATTCATGACTTTGGTTAAATTGGATAAATAAATTCATTCATTACGAGTATTATTCCTAACAAAGAATAGGCATTCGCTTATCCGTGATATGTTTCTATCAAATTCAATAATTGGAACGTTATAGAAGAGTTTATTTGAAGTTAAGGATATGTAATTTGTGATCATTCTATATATTAATTTCATTGAATTGGAAATGTTTCTTGAAATAGATTATTTTAGACTTTCGTGAATGTCAAAGTCAAGTTTAAGAACGATTTGTTAATAAAAAAAGTTTTAATTAAAGTATTCATTAGACAGTACTATTTTGACACCCATATCTCTTCTATTGGACCAAAGATAACCAAACTTCTAGATATTTGTTCCCTTTAATTTCTTCATGCAATTGCTGCCACATGGAGGAGTCCAAGGTAGTTTTGTTAGGATCAAAGTTCAATATGTTTAGGATGAGAGCCTAAGATAGCTTGAGCTGAGAAAGGAATAAAATATGAGTACATGGAAGAGGATCTCACCAATAAGAGCCCCTTATATTCAAAGAATGAACCCAATTCACAAGAAAATTCCGGTTCTCATACATCATGGAACCAATGTGATCAGTCCCTCATAATTTTTGAGTATATGAAATGGTTTGCCACAACAATTCTCCTTTGCTTCCATTTGATCATAAGGTAGATTTTGTAGATCAGAAGTTAGATTTCAAAATTTGAAAATACGAAGTATGCATGTAGGTTATAGAAAACTGTTGGTAACAATCATTAGAATTTTAAAATAACCAAGATAAGTAATAGATAAGAGAAAAAAAAAAAAACTCGATTATTTTTTAAAATTTTGGGATGAAAATAGTGTTTAAATCCCTTGTATATTATTTGATTCATAAGTATCCGATGTTTGTAAAAATCAAACAACAATTTATATACTTAAAAAACCTTATTTTGGTGCTGACACATTTGGGTTTGTTGTTGTTTTATGCTGCTGGTTTTATACTCACGAGACCTTTGAAATTGGAAAGTGGTGGCAGCGTGTCCAAAAGTTATCTATTGGGCCAAGAGAAGCGTGCAGAAGGAAGGGTATTTGAAACTATGGGTTTATGAGACTTATTTACAAAACTAGTGCACATACAGTATATTTTAGACAGTATACTTCAGGAATGGGTAAATTTTTTTAAAATTATAATATTGGATAAGTTGTGCTTGCGTGCACAAAATGGAAATGGAAATGAAGAAGCAGTGCTTGCTTGTTCGACTTAAATTTGCATATTTTTTTTTTTTTTCATTCATAGTCATTTGCGAGAAACTGAGTTGGATTTTTTTTTTTCATATTGAAGTCGTGTTTATTAGCACAACTTTTCTATTATTTTTTTTTTAAATTTTTAAAAATCTTGCATGACAAACTTTAAATTAATTTTATTATATATTATTGTATTTATAAAATTATATATATAAATTAAATTTATCAAATTATATATATTATTCTATTTATTTTTCTATCAAAATGAAAAATTTAGTACTTTAAATATCATTGAGATTTTAATCTTAAAATTTGATTTAAAAAATATATTTGATATTGATATTTATCAAAATGAAATAAATAGAATGGATATAGAAAAAGTTGAATATTGAATTAGAAAATAATTTTAAAAGGATTTATTTTTTTTAAAATCGTGCTTGTTAGGATGAGTTACGATGTAATAAAAAAGAAATTTTGCAATATATGCATGTTTTATGTGATTAATTTGACATATTTGTAAAATAACATAATATCAGAAGTGGATTTCATTTCGTCATTTATTCTCTCCATAGTTCAATATATTTATTTTTCTATCATAATATGGATTTAACATCAGATGGAAAGTTAAGAAATATTAGTGAAACTGAATTCATGCATGATTGTCTAATTCCTTAAAATAGAGTTTGGCATGAAGTGAAAATGTCAAGGTTTAAAACATATTGTGAATAAAATTAGAAGATGAGCATAAAATGACATGAAAGAAAAAAATTATTTATGAGATTCAGTGCCACATTGTGGCCTTCGTCGTTGTCTTTGTGGTCCCTCATGTAGTCTATGTTCGATTGATGGATCAGATGGTGGGGGAAGTGGTGGTCCAGCTTCATTATCATCATGTTCATCATCATCATCCCCACTTGCATTATCTAATCTTTGAGAAGACATTGTTGGTCGATAACAATCCATGGATGGTATTGGATTGTATGCAGAGAGTGGGGGTGTGGAAGAAGTCCCAAATATATTATGTGATGGAGTGTGAAACCAATTTGGCTGTGATGGGAACATGTTAAAAGTGGAAGCAACTTCGTGTTGATATGAAGATGGACCAGCCATGTTGTTTATGTGACCTATATATCCGAACATCCGAGGTGGTCGATAATTAAAATTGGCAACATTTGGAGCTTGAAATTATTGTACACTAAAAGATGATCCAATATGTTGATAGTGCGATTCCAGTTGACTTTGTTGAGGCTGAGGGAATGTGTCATATTGTGATAAACGATGTGATTAGTTAATTGTGATAATGTGATAATTAACTGCAAAAAGATACTTAATAGGATTTAGTGACAAACTTAATAGGAAGTGAACTTACTTCTTCATCGGACACTGATGCTTGTTGAGGGGTTATATACCATATAGTACGTGAGATATACCATTGCATATATGGTGCAGTGTCACAAAAATGACCGTTTCCACCAAACTACTGCCCCTGAATTAGGCGGGTCTGTCAATCATTCCACATGTCGATCCACTTTTGATGATAGTGGGGCCAATTTCTATATGTCCTTCCCCGCATGTCATCTTTATGAACATCATCTAAGTTTAACGGGTCACTGCAATAAAAAAGCCATTTACCCAGTTTTGTTCTCATTCGACCCGTGAGCATATGAAAAAAAAGTTGTTTATGCCCTAGCGACTTCTACACAGTGCTCTGCACCAGCGTTGGTCAAAAGTCGTCCAAGCCCTGATGACTTCCACACAGTGTCGCTTACTCCCTGACGACCTCTACACAGTGCGTTGCACCAGCGCTGGTCAAAAGTCGTCCAAGCCCTGACGACTTCCACACAGTGCCTCCCATCCGTGCTGGTCAAAAGAGTGGTCAAACACTTATAAGTCAGGGTCAAATCTGATCCACGCCTTCAGCCTTCAGTGTTGCTTTAGTCACGAGTGCTATAGGTTGTACAAATTTATTTATTACAAAGATTCATATTCAAAATTATTGGAATCAGGTAAAACAAGACTTACGGTGTTAAGCAATAAAATCAAATATGGCTATATAAGTTTGCTTGTTTACATAGTAGTCTCCAGCTTCTTAAACAGAAGACATTCAACTAGAGAAGGGAAATACAATCTTTGTGAAATTGTAGCACATCAACTTTCGAGGTTAGTATGTTCTAATTTTTAAAATTATTATAAGATTATGCAATTTCAAATTGAAAAGTTAATATTTATTTGTGTGGTAATAGTTACAGATTGTATATTTATTAACATTAATTAACGTTAATAGTGTTATTTTTTCTGTTACAACATTGAAAATTGTTTAATGTCTTGTTATGTGTACTTTTTTAAGTAAAAAAGGGGTTAAATCATTATTATATCATTAATCCATTATAAATTTTAATTTTCAATGAATCAAAACTTAATCATTATATATTTAAATTTCGTAAATTAGTACTTAATTATATTTATATATATGCATGACTTGTATACATCAATGAACGTTAACATTAATAAAAAAAAATCATGCCTAGTGTGCACTAGAGAAAGATACACAGTAAGTAACTTCAATACATGTTCCTGACTTTTGCTTCCTATAATATACAGTGAATATTAGTAGTCTTTATATTAGAGAGGTATACTTATTATAAAATATTATTTTTATGGTTAATTTTTATTAATTATGCATGCTAATTAGGAGATATAACTTTTTAGTTTTATTAATTATGTATGTTATTACGAGATATAACTTTTTTAAGTATACATACAGAGAAAATGTATGTTATTACGAGATATAACTTTTATGAATGTTATCTGTTATTATGATTTCATGAATTACAGATGGATAATTATAATTTTGGACAAAGTTCTGGTTCACATGAAGAACAACTTAATATTCCATATATGCTTCATAACTTTAGTGAAGATGATGAAGCCTATGAGCCTACTTCCAATGAAGAACAACATTCTGTACCTATTTTCTCACGTCATATTCAATATGATCTATTTGAACTTTGGTTTCAAAGGAGGCAGCTGTGATGAACATTAAGCAATACCATATTGAGTAGGGATATACATTTGTTGTTGTTGAATCTAAGTTTGATCGATATGTAGCAAAGTGCACTAATTATGGTAATGGTTGCCAATGGAGGACTAGAGCTACTTTAAGCAAAGTTTGACAACATTGGGAGATTAAAAAGATTGAAGCACCTCACACATGCTTCTCAACCATTATCTCTCAAGATCACCATAATCTAGATTCCAACCAAATTGCTACAATTGTGCGACATTTGGTTCAAACAAATCCTTCGATTCCCATCAAAAGTTTAATAGTTGAGATCAAAAGTCGGCATGGTTATTCAATTACATACAAAAAAGCATGGCTCGCTGAATAGAAGGCTTTGGCCATGGAGTTTGGCGACTGGGAAGACTCCTATAACGAACTTCCGAGATGGCTACAAGCTATACAAGAAAGTCTTCCAGGAACCATTGTACAATATGGTGTTTCTCCATGGATGGTGTACGAGACCCTTTTGTTTGTATATTCAAACGTGTGTTTTGGGCGTTCAAACCGTGCATTGAAGGCTTTAATTATTGCAAACCAATTGTTCAGGTCGACAACATATTTTTGACTGGAAAGTATCATGGCACTTTATTGGTAGCAATTGCTTAAGATGGCAATAGAAACATTTTTCCTCTAACATTTTCAATTGTTGAAGGTGAGACGAAAGAAGCTTTGATTTGGTTCTTCTAGTTATTGCAATTCGAAGAAGTTGGATGGGAGCAACAAGGCCTACAGTCAGTGTACTGCATAAGACATATTGCATCCAATTTCAACAAGAAATTCAAAAATGCTGAGTTGAAGAGACAACTCATTAACATCTATATTATAATCTTTTTAACAAAAATTACTTTAGTTGACTCTGACAAAAACTAATTTACTCACTATTTTGTTTTAGGTTATGAAATGAAGCAACCCACAGTTCAAGCTAAGTTAGCAACTATGAGGTCACAATTTGGTCAGGCAGTTGCATGGATAGATCAAATACCATTGCATAAGTGGACTCAAGCTTTTGATGATGGCAAGAGGTATGGACACATGACAACGAACATAGTTGAATGCATGAACTCTGTCTTAAGGGGAGCACGATCATTACCAATTTTTGCTATTGTGAAATCAACATTTCAAAAAATAAATTCTTAGTTTGTTGAAAGAGGGATGAGGACAAATTCTATGTTGTGAGTAGGACATCAATACCCTGAGGATATCACAAACTTACTTCAGAAAAATCAACAGGCATCGGCCTTCTGTCATGTCGAACGTTATACTCGGCAAAATTCTGAGTTTGATGTTCAAGAGATACCAACTCCCCAACTCCGTGGACGACCAATGGCATACACGGTCAAATTAAATGAGTGGTGGTGTGATTGTGGGGCATTTCAAGCCCTTCGACTACCTTGTCCTCATGTTATTGTCGTTTGTTCCATGTGAAACTAACAACTTCTAACATATGTTGACCCAGTTTGCACTCTACACAACATATTCAAGGCTTACGAACTTCAATTTCATCCAGTCCGAAATGAAGATTATTGGTCAGCATATACGGGCCCTAACTTCATCCTTGACCCTCACATGCGTCTACAAAGTCCGGAAGTCCAACAACAAGTCATATCCACAATGAAATGGATGAAGTGGGTCAAAATATTCGAAAAAATGTTCTTATTGTCGCAACGAGGGTCACAATTGTGCAAATTGCCCATATAAACAATGACATATATTTCCTTTCATATTCATTATCCCTTTCATTTTAATTATTTTTATTTAAATATTAACATATATTTTAGTTTTATTGTTTAATAAACTATTTCTTCTTTTATAACAAAATAAACTAATTTTTTTAACACCATCTGACTCTCAACTACTCACAAATATTTCACACAAAACTTCATTTTACATGATGCTCTACTCTTCTTCAACAATTTTGGTTAACATGAATTTTATTTCTTCACTTTAAATTATACTCAACATAAATTATACTCACTGGACAACTTAAGATGTAAAAAAAATAATGAAAATATCATACCAAATAAATTTCTATTAAGTCGTAACTTGTGCTATCAAACACGATATTTGAAAAGACATTCTTTTAAAATTATTTTCTAATTTAATATTCAACTTTTTTCTATATTCACCCAATTTATTTGATTTTAATAAATATCAAATATATTTTTTTAAATCAAATTTTAAAATTGAAATCTCAATAATATTAAAAAAGTTGAATTTTTCATTTTGATAGAATCAATACAATAATATATATAATTAGATGAATTTCATATATATAATTTTATAAATAGAATTGTATTTTTAGATATACAAGTTTTATCCTCCCTAAGACAAATTTTAAATAGAATTATATTTGATTTTAAAACAATATCACACAAAAGTAAGCACGACTAAATTGGATGCCAAAAAAAAAATAATTCAACAAAAGTTGTGCTAGCAAGCACGACTTCTGCTAGCAAAAAAAAAAAAAAAAAAAAAAAAAAAAG
>Ga0209700_105289_pt1 | contig 21954 bp, 6 predicted proteins | sample SiratroredBW_FD_187528 | JGI IMG/M metagenome (GOLD analysis project Ga0209700, IMG submission 187528) | Root nodule microbial communities of legume samples collected from California, USA - Siratro red BW (SPAdes) (version 2) | ecosystem: Host-associated > Plants > Roots > Nodule | place: USA... | reverse complement strand
TTTATAATATTCTTGTTCGAACCATTCGAAGAACCATACATTTTCTTGTCGAGCATTCATATATTCGTAATATTCTTCTCGTATTTTAGATCGTTCTGTTGAATCAAAATTTTTATAGAACCAATCTTTTTTCTCTTTATTAATTTCACTTAACAATCATTATAACTTTATTAGAAGTTATAACTTTCAAATTAATGATGATGGTCAACTTAATCCATACAATATTGGAATAAATTGTGAAACAGTCAATATATAAGCCACTTTTAAAAACGTATATGAAACATTAAATATTTTATTAAATTTTATGCTAATTTATTTTTGCATTGTGTTTAATTATTTTATAAATTTTGCATAAGTTTTTGTCTATTTTACTTTTCAAACAACATTTTCATGCATTAATCTGTTTATAGTGTATAAAAAAGTAATCTGGGTAGGGAAGATAATTAAGGTGGAGAAGAAATCAATAGGTTTAGATAAAGATAAATATAAAATGTTACATAATTTTATTTACAAAATTGAAGTATACTCACTATTTTTTACAATCTGTATGTTGATTAACTAGAGAACCCTTTAAATTATCCACAAAGGAATTCTTATCTTAAAAAGAATAATTCATATAAAAAAAATGTATAAACACATTTTTTGCTATGTTGAATGTCTCAGTAACTAATTTTATTTTAGGTTTACAAATAAGACTCATAAATTTGTAGTTCGTGTAAACTTCAGGTTAATCTATCAATTTTGTTAAATATAACCTTACATAATTATATGTCTACTCGTGTGAGTTCGGAGGTGAAAATATTTGTGTCGCTTTGAGACTGGAAATTTTTCGAGTGATTTCGGGTTTCAAAGATACTAAAGGATGGTTTGAAATTGGAACTTTGAATCAGTATGACAAGAGAAGTTTTGTTTTTCTTTTTGATACATCAGAGAAGTTAAAACAAGAGATTTTTATTTTATTTCTGTTTCATTTTTTTAAATTAAAATAGAGAAAAAGGAAAAAAAATGAATTTAAAATAATAAAATCTATGTTCAGTATTTTATTTTAATAAAAAACTATAATAACAAGAAATAAAATAAAAATAGAAAGCAAAAGTATTTTTTCTCTTTTTGACTTTTTCTTGAGAAGGTGCCAAGATGAAACAAAACGCATCCATATGGAACGCGTTGACGTGGAATTTTTTAATGCATCAACTGGTTACTTTTTTTTTAAATGATTGCATTTAAGATAATACAAACATTAAATGCTTTTAAAACTATTTTTTTTATTTTAAAGTAATTTTATTGTACTTAATTTTTTAAGGTTAACGACTTATTTCACCCCCATAATTTACTTATTTCTCTATTTTTATTTTATTCTGGTTATTGTTAAAAGTACTAATCTAGTTCCACTTTTTTTAAAATAGGACTTAATGTTTTTTCTTCCATTGAATTAAAAGAAATAAGGTGGTATAAAGGTAAATTGAAAATTAATTTAGGATGAGAAGAATGTCATACTTTCAAAACTAAATAGTTATCCTTTGGATTGCATTATGTGTTCAACTTCCTCTTAATTCAACCAATACATGATTTGGCGTTTGTTCCATATTAGATGATTTGGAATTACACTAAAACACTAATTAGCTTGATTTTGATAAATGTTTGCATATTTAATTATCCTGTCCAGACCAAAATATTAATTTCAAACTAAAACAATTTTATATTAATTGTATTATCTCTTTATACATGTTTTGTCAGCAAGGCAACACCAATTGAAGGAAAAACAAACAAAAATTACCATGAAAGTAAAAAAAATCGTCCATACAACATTAGTTATAATATTCATGCATTGCAGGTATTAATTTGAATATGAAAAGTTATTCTTTAAATAAGTAAACACAGTATGTTAAGCAAGTAAATTTATGAATTTAATTTTATTGTAAATAATGTATTGTGAATAATATTTTTTTACATGAAATTTTAGGTGAATTGGATTTGGTGAGATCATTGTAAAAATTACTAATAATATTTTTAAAATTAATAAATATTAATTATAGATTTTATTCAACAAGGTTACAATGTGGAGAATAAAATGTACAAAACATGGTACTTTATTCAAACAGTTTCTTAAACATTGCATTGGGATTGTACTTTTAATGTAGTTAACGTATTTTTAATTTTTAATAATAAGAATCACAAGTTCTTTCTGATATATTATATAACATGAAATAATCATAATTAAGTTATTGCCCTCATCATTATGAAAGAAGATACATAAGTAAAAGTAACTGGCCCAAAATATTTGCACCTGGTTCAAGTTACAGAGAGGCCCAAGTCAGATTAAACAAGACATTCGTTTTTTTAAAAAAAAAATGTTTAGATATTCAAAAATCGAGACCTTCAAGAATCAATAACACATCCTAAATTGCCACTCCTAGTGAAATTTTTTAACACAAATTTTATGTGAAATTGAACTTTCATGTATTCAAAGCTAACCACAACCATTGAAAGATTCCCCATAACTTAGATGTGCATGTTACAACTAACTATATTATTCTTGGGTAGGCCTTTAATTATATTTTATTGCTTCCAATTGTATATTGAAAATGACTTAAAGAACTACTGGTCCATATGAGAAATAATTAAAGTAGATGAAAATAAAAAAAAAGTGAAAGTGAGTGGTCCAAGAAAAAAAATATAACTAAGAAATAAAATGAAAAATTGCAAGTCTCACTAATTTCGTTCCTCAAGATAAGCTCGTCCGTGTATGAAGGTAGAAAATGTCGACTGCGTTTTGAAAACAGACGAAAGGAGAAGAAAAATGGATGATAGGTGATATACCTTGAAAGTGAGAAAAAATAACGGGTAAATTAGAAAAGTGATTAAAAGAAGAGAAAAAAAAAAGAAGAAGAAGAAAGAAACCTTTTTAAACGTAGATTTCATTTTATTGCATGTAAGAAATTTGAAATTGCAAAAGAATCTTTATATTGGTTGTAAATTTAATGTGTATTTACCGATGTAGAACATAATAACTTTTTATTTTGATTTAACAAGTATATAAAGTGCATACATTATATTTTGTTTTGATCAAAACTATAATCAGTGTACAAATTTAATTTTTCGGAGGTTTACTTTTCTTCCTTTTTTCAAAGTCGTACAATCTGATAAATATCAACATATAAATAATAAAAAGTAATTACTCTAAATATTATATATATATATATATATATATATATATATATATATATATATATGATAAATTACTTAAATCTAAGATTTGATTTTCAGAAGAAATTTGTTTCTATGATATTTTATTATCAGAATCATAATTTGGAAAAGTATACATGAATGGCATTTAATAATTGTTAAAATACATTTATTTCATTCAAAATAGTAAAAGAAATTGTAAAATACTGACACAGGAAAATAGCTAATTTAAGAAGTAACTTCCATTAGGACAAAAATAAACACTTAACTTTTAAGAAGGAAATATAGAAAAAAAAAAAATCACACTTTTGAGAACCAATCATTCTTAAGTTTTCTTTTTTCTAAAACTTATAGAAATACACTATATAAGAAAAAAAATATATCAAATTTACATTTTTTTATGAATTTCCACGCAAAGGTCAATCAATCATGACAAGTCAAAACAAGTGGAAAATTTTCAAATAAAGAAATTCATTCTTCAACATGAAAACACTCCAGTAAATTTTATAATAATTAATATAGTAAAACAAAATTAATATAAATAAGGAATACACATATAATTTTCATATCGCTAGTCAATTTGTTATTACATGCTTCTCTTGATTTATTTGCATCAGTACCACATTGATGTATTATTTAACGGATTTTTTATTCAAATATTAACTAATGATATTTTGATAATGTATACAGTAAAATATATTTATTTGATATTAAAATAAATTATTATTTTACTATTATATAATATTTTATTAAATAAAATTAATATCAAATCAATGTAATTGATGAATAATGATAAAAGTACTTTTCTTGTGAATTCCCACAAATTTCTAAAAGTTTCATGCCCATTCTTTTACCTGCCTTCATTTCACAACTAGCTTTTATAATAAAATATTACATACAAATAAAATATTATAACAAAATAATAATTTTTTGGACTATGATTTGAGTGTAAGAGAAAATTGAGATTGTCAAACCATTTTCAACCACAAAAATTCAGCGGAATTTGGATGTTTCAATGCGACTAAAGTTTGACCAGGTCGTTGCCGTGCAAACGAATTATATTGCATTACTGAACACAAAATTTTACTATAAATTATAAAGAAGCATTTATACTAATTATTTTATTATAAATTATAAAATTGATTATATATTATTAATTATTAATTTCATTTTCATGTAAACATGTTTGGTAATTAAGAAAGGTAAAAAAATGTAAGTTAACATATTATAATATAATTTAATATTACAATACTGACAAAAAATATCATTCATATTTAATTAAATGAATTCTTTTGTTAAGTCTAGAAAGTTAATACTTATACACTCACAAAGAGACTAATTTTAAAGCAAATGTCAGTTCACTAACTTAATTATTTGCAACTAATTAAAAATATCCTAACTATTTTTTTACCATGTCAGTACTGTTATTTGAATTAATCCTTAATATCACTATACTTTTTCCAAATTTTCACACATCAGTAAAAAAATCTTTTAAATTCCAAAAATTGAATATAAAAAATATTTAGTAAACATCTTTAATAAAATATTCTCAGAAAAAATAATTAAACTCGCAAAAAGAAATATGTCCATAAAAATAACTAGTTATATTATTTATTTATTAATAAATTATAATGAGTTATTTTTGTACACGTATAGGAATTATTCTCTTGGGAAGAATCTAAATCCTTCTACTAAATCTAATGCGTTATTTTTTCTTTTCATTTTTTCCACCAAATATATATATATATATATCAAATTACCTAAATCCAATAGATTTGATTTTCAGAAAAGAATTGTTTCGATTTATAATATTTTATTATCGGAATCATATTTGGAAAAATATTTTGAGTATACATGATTGACACTTAATAATTTTTAAAATATATTTATTTTCATTCAAAATAGTAAAAGAAGGTGTAAATTAATAAAACAGGAAGATAGTTAATTTAAAAAGTGACTTTCATTCCAATAAAATAAACACTTACCTTTTATCAAGGAAACATAAAAAAAATCATACTTTTGAGAACTAATAATTCTTATCTTTTTCCCCTAAAACTTATAGAAATACACTATACATAAAAATAAATAATATCAAATTCGCATTTTTTTTAAAATCCTTTAAAAGTGTCTTAATACAAACGTCTTCTTGGGTGCATGATCCAAAATCGTTTCGGAGGGGAGAGATTTTATCAAGCAGCGTTGCCACTGATTGGTTGGGTAGATTCCGGAGAAATTTTGTGTAGAAATCATGCAATCCTAATTAAATTACAAAATTTAATTTGTGATTGCTTTTTATTGTTAGATATCTAAGTGTAAGTCTAAGTTATACATTAAGGTTTTGGATTAAAGGTGGTGTCATTTTTTTATATGGATTGAGATTGGTTCAGTTCTCATTCTTATTTATCTTTCAGGTATGTATTTACCCACTAAAATTATCCAACATTTATAAATATCCTTTTTATTTATTTTTGGTGTTATTTAACTATTTTTTAGTTTTGTGATGTATAATAAAATAAAAGTGTTTTTATTATATACTTATAATAACGAATAAAAATTAAAATGTTTTTGTAACAATAATATATATTTATATAAAGCTTTTTCATTGTCTTGTTTCTTTATTATTGAAAAAAAGAGATGTGGACATGCAAATGTATATCCACCGGTGATAGTTGAGAAAGATTTCTTGCAGGACAAACCCTAACCAGTTTAATTTAAGTCCTTCTGAATGAAGTTAAAACCATAACCATAGTTTGCACCTTCATTTTCATTTCTGGTAGCAATGAATTCCTTTTCCTCTCAACATACAGTCATTTTTGCATGGTTACTGTGCACACTCATGCTAAATACTGCCACATGCAACTTCAATATTGGTTGTCACCACAAAGACAAGTTGGGCCTCTTAAACTTCAAGAAAAGAGTCATAGATCCATCACAAGGAAACTAACTGGCTTCAACCAGTGACTATGCTTCCATCACTTTCAGTACTCTTGATGTCTGATTGTCAACTTAGAGACTTTAGTCCATCTCTTCAATATGCTAATTTTACTGCACTCAATTATCTTGATCTTTCTAAGAATGAATTTAGCTCAGAGTTGCCTAAATGGTTATTCAATCTTAGTTGTGGTATCTATCATTTAGAATTTCGGAGAAATTATTTAAGAGGCCAGTTACCTATGACGTTGTTAAATCTTCGACAGCTAAAATACTTGAACTTGGAAGGAAATAAGCTGGATGGACCCATTCCTTATTGGTTTGGCAAATTCCAATATCTAAAATATCTTATTATTGGAGTGAACATGTTTTCTGGACCCATTCCCCCAAATTTGGGAAATCTATCATCCTTAGTTGACTTGAGTGTTAGCTCAAACCAATTCAGAGGAGTTGTGTCTGAGAGAAATTTTGCCAAACTGTCAAAATTAAAGAGATTGGTTATATTTTCATCACCACCATTAATCTTTGATTGTGACTCCCACTGGGTTCCACCTTTTCAACTTGAACGATTGATTATCGGATTTGCAGGTCCTAACCTTCCAGAGTGGTTGTATACACAAAGATATCTTAAACGTTTATCTATTTATGATTCATCATTTGTGGCCAAAAGCAAATTTTGGAATTTTGTATCAAGAGTAGAAGGTAATTTGATAGTCGGGAACCTGTCAAATGTGTTGTTGAACTCTTCATTAGTCGGTCTATCATCAAATGATCTAAAAGGTTCCCTGCCTCGATTATCATCAAATGTGGCCATTTTCGATGTATCGAACAACTCATTATCTGGAACCATTTTCCCTCTCTTGTGTGATCATAAGATTCTGAATGGAAAAAGCAGTTTGATATACTTAGACATCTCTCAGAATCATCTATCTGGAGAGCTTACAAATTGTTGGAAGAATTGGAAATCTTTGATTCATGTTAACTTGGGAAGCAATAATCTGACGGGAAAGATACCATCGTCAATGGGCTCGTTATTTAATCTTGCCTCACTGCATTTGCATGAGAATTATCTCTATGGCAGGATTCCTACCTGCCTACAAAATTGTCACTCTCTAGTCATCTTTAATGTGCGTGAAAATAAGTTATCAGGAAATATACCAAACTGGATACCACATGGTGCTAAGGCTCTCCAACTAAGGTCCAACAATTTCAGTGGTAATATCCCAACACAGATATGCCAAATATCTTCCCTAATTATTTTGGATATTGCTGACAACATAATCTCAGGACAAATACCAACCTGCCTACATAATATAACATCTTTAGTTTTCAACAATGCTTCAAGGAGCAGCCTTTCTTTTTTCTTTCCATATTCTCGTTCTCTTGTCTACACCTACTACGACAATCTTAAGCTGGTTACAAAAGGTCAAGTTTCAGAATACGATGCAAACCTACACTTTATGACCTTAATTGATATGTCAAGCAACAATTTGTTGGGAACAGTACCCCCCCAAATGTTCAGCCTCATTGGATTGTGCTCTTTGAACTTGTCTCACAATAAATTAATGGGAAAAATACCATATGAGATTGGCAACATGAGAAGCTTGGAGTCCCTTGATCTTTCATCAAACCAATTTTGGGGTGAAATTCCTCAAGGCTTGGCCAATTTGTCCTTTCTCGGATTCTTGAACCTGTCATTTAACAATTTCAGTGGCAAAATTCCATCTGGCACACAACTTCAGGGGTTTGATGCAGTGAGCTATATTGGGAATCCTGATCTTTGTGGACCTCCACTTAGCAAAATGTGCTGGCAGTATGGTGAACCTAAAGGCTCAAAGCCAATGGATGAAGATGAGGATAAATCTGATTTTCTGTCATGGTTTTATATTGGAATAGAGTCTGGATATGTCACAGGCTTTTTGGGAGTCTCTTGTGCCCTTTTCTTTAATACAAAATGGAGGCAAGCTTACTTTAAGTTTCTTCGTAAGATGGGAGATCGACTTTATGTCATGGTGCTCATCAAAATGAAGTCCTTTGTTTAAGATCAGACATATGCTGGTGAGTGAAACCTTTCGATTGAAATCTCATTTGATTGAAGTTCTTTAGCATAAACTTCTCTAAAAACTTTACTAGAAAAAAAAAGGTGAAATGAATTGAACTTTTTGCATGTTTTAAGATCAATTTATGTCTTAACTTTTATTAAAAAAAAATTTGGATCTAACTTCTTGAAAAAGTGAGTTGGTTGATTTTAAAAGGATAATATTCATTTTAGTTTATATTATATTTTATTACAAGTATTTATAGATAAATTTATCTAAATATATTCTTATTTTATAAATGTGTTGACAAATATAGAGAAAGAAAAATACTTATTTTCACATTTTCATTGTCATTGTTGTAAATTCAATTAGTTATTATACGGTAAAATACGTTTTGTATTTCTGTAAAAATACTAAGAATATTAAATATGTTATTCAGAATTTCTTTTATCCTTAAACTTTAAATGTATTTTGTAAGTTTTTTTTAATATACATGAAAAGCTTATATAGACAACAGTATTAACATTGTTCATTATGTATCTAATTAAAACGACCTTTAATTATAAAATTCATATGTTAAAGTTGTTATCGACATATGTTTTTCTTTTGTCGTAATTTCTCACAAAACTTAAAAAGAATGCTTCGTTTTAAAGAGAAAAAAAATGAAGACAGTTTTTTTAACATATTTAATCTATTTGAAATTTTACATAGATGCAAAACACATTTTACTCATTATTATAACACTTAAATACATTTAATAGGAATTTTAAATAATAAAGTTGAAATAAAATATTTTGAAAAAAAATAATTTAGTTATTAGATTTCTTATTTTTAAATGTTTAATTGTCAAGTTTTTATATATTATTTGAGTTTGCATATATTTAATATATATTTCATTTGAAAATAAAAATAATATGTATACATTTTGAAAAGGGTGAACTCAAAGATAGTAAGATTTGAGTGAAAAATTTATAAAAGTTTATGAATGATGTGATGTGTGTAATTGATAAAATAATTTTTTAATAGATGAAATTGTAATTTAAATTAAAAATAATTAATTTATTGTTTGTGATTAATAAATTATTATTATTTTTCTTGATAAAGTTATAGGATTATTAATTATTTAAAAATAAAAATTAAATTATTATTATTATTAATAATAATATTATTTTATAAATTTATTTATGATATTATTATAATTTCTATTAATATTATTATTATTTATAATTTTATTAAATTTATTATTATTTAATAATTATTAATATTATTATAGTATATTATATAATTAAATTATTCTTTTATAAATTTATTTTAATTATTATTATATATTTTTAATTTTATTATTATTATTTTTATAATTTTATTAAAAACCAATATTATATTATATAATTAATTATATTTATTTATTTTAGTATTATATAAATATTAATATTAATATTAATAATTAAATAAATTATATAAACGTGCTAAAAAATTAAAACCTTATCTCGCATACCCTTCTCCCGCAAATCTTCATGACAAAAGAAATTTATAAACAAAATTTTATCTCGATTTACGTTATTTAATAATATTTATTTTTTCGATTATATAACTTTCTTCCTACATCATCCGTCGTGGCAAATCTGCCTACAACGTAAAAGATGGAAGTGAATTTAATTTTTCTCTATTCCTATATTCTTAAAGATGATATGAGTCTCTGCCATTTCTCTAGTATACCATTATGTTTGAGTTGTTGTACTAGATAATTCAATATTTATTATTGGTTAACATATTTTAAGGATTTATTTTCCATAGAAAATTTTACAATTTTGAAGAAATTAAATATATCAGATTTAAATTATTTTGTTTAATATGATTTATTTGAAAAAATAATTCAAATTCCATTAAATTTTAATTTTTTTATTTGGATGAATATTCTAATTATCACTTACTTTAATATTAAACAATTAAAAAATGTTATTTTATTAGTTAAATTTCACGAAGGTTTATTTTGTTCAATTAAAATTATACTTTTCAACCTCACTTGTTGATAATTTTTTGCCAACTTTTTATTATTGCTTTTAATTAAAAAAATCTTTTAATTGATATTGACTCAGGTGATGAAAATAATTTATTTGATATTTGATTAAGAAAAAACTAATTATTGTTTATCAATAAATAACATTATCCATTATGAATGAAAAAATAATCATAACAGAAATGTGAACTAAAAATAACTCACATTAACGTTGTTTAAAAATATTTTTTTATCAGTTTAATAATAGTTTCATTAATTTCGATAAAAAAAAAAACTCTAACTTAAACCTCCAAATAACTATACCTTAACTAAGATAAGAAAAAAAATATAAATATAAAAAGATAAATTCTTAAAATTTTAAATAAAAAATTATTATAATAGTTTTCTAAAATTTCATTTTATTTGTGTTTTTTTATCTATATAATATATTTTACAATAATGTATATTAAATTCTTTGAAAAAATAAATTATTCTGTAATGTTTGTTATATAAATCATCCAAATCCAATACTTGTTTTATATATATATATATATATATATATATATATATATATATATATATATATATATATATTGTATAGAGGGGGTTTTAACTTAAAGAAATTTTCTTTGCTACTGTTGAATCTTTTCAATTCCAACTTCTCATCCTACCACACATCATTGTTATCTTACCTCCCCTTTAACTTTAGCTTTTCTTCGATAGATTTCTTTTATAAAATATATTTTACGTCCTGTAAAAATTTTAAATATATGAAAAAGCTATATTATTTTTATTCTTCTATAATGTGATTTTTTTATTCTTATTAATGATAACGAAAGATGAAAAATAATATAAATAATAGCTTTAACACAAATTTTATAATCAAAATTTTTAAATGTATAATAAATACATGCTAAAACCTTCATTCTTATAAATTTTTATCTATTATTATTCGGAAAGACCTAACAAATATGTTTAAATTTTAAAAAACTATAAAAATATGTTTAAAGTTTAGAAAAAAACAAAAAAAAATATATATATTTTAAAAAAAAAGACATTTAATGTTTTAAAAGTTTTATTGTATCACAAATCGTAGTTTATCTTATTTATTAGGAGTGTTTAGTATTGGGATGAATAAGATTCAAATAAACCCTCTATCCAACCTACTAAAAAAACATCTGGTTAAGTTAGATTTTTGTTTTCACTCTTGAATGAGTTGAATCAATTAGGTTAAGATTTTAGAATTTCCTTTTTTTTATTAAAAATTATAATTTTCAAATATCAAATTAATTTAAAAACAATATAATCTTTATCCTAATTTTTTGTTATAATATAATATCTATGATTTATATTATCTTTAATCCTATTCTTAAAATTTTATATATATGTGTCAAGGGGAGGAGATTTAGAACAGTATGAAATAAAGAAGCTGGAAAACTGCAGAGGAGAAAGAAGAGTAGCTACAATGAGAAGTTATTCAAGGACACTATCATTGTGATAAGTGAAAAGATTCCTCGCGATGTGGAACTCAAATGCTTCAATCCATGGTTACAATTAATTCAAAAAGGCATGTATGTGAACTTGTGATGTTTTACTTGTTAGAAAAATAGTTCCTTGCCGTAGCTTAGCTTTGTATGAAACTATGTGTTGAATATAATATTGGAAGTAATTTCTGTTTATCTTGTATTTACTTTCTTCTCTATCTTCCGACATTTTTTCATGACTACGGATGGAAAGTAGATATAGCAGCGTATTCATACTGAGTTAAATTTAGGTAGTTACTTTCATAATTGAAGTTTTGGGAGTCACTTGTGTTATACTTTAGAATGATTGATAAATTACTTTCATTTGCCAATTCGTGTTCAGATGTTAAGCTTAACCTGAATATAGATGTACGCGTCATTTCTGTTGTTGTTTATGATGATGTTACGTAGGTAGACAAGTTAATTTATTGTTTTTTTTTTCTTTTTGTTCGAAAAATGGTGAGGGGTAGAGGACTTGTTACAATCACATTAGTTCAATAAATCATTCCAAAGATGAAGCTTGATACAACCTTCATATGTTCCTTATGCACACACCGGACGATTTTCCCTCAACGTTTTAGATAGTAAGAGTTGTGTTTCTTTCTAGGTAAGGAGGTCTAGGAGTTTCAACTCGGAACTTTCATATGCCCATTAATGAGCAAATACCATTACAAATTTCCAACTAAAAGTCAATCAATCATGACAAAAAAAAAACTGTCCTACTGATCCGACGTTTATTTGTCAAGTGGAAAATGTTCAAATAAAGAAATTGATTCTTCAATAAGAAATAAATTTCATGATATTAATTAATATATTTATTAACATAATCTATTTTATAAGTTTGATGGTGTAATTGAATTAAATTTAAAAGTATGTTACTATAGCTTAATTAGTTTGTTTTTTTACTGGAGTAACTGAATTAGTTGTTTTGTTGGTAGAAATGAATAGTTATTCCATTTGATGGTTGTACTGTTGTTTAGTTTAAACTGTTAGTATGTTAGAATAAATTTTTATTATCTTTTTCTAGTATTATTCTAATGGTTCTGTCATATTAAGGAGGAGTGTTTCAAAACACATAGATATCCACACATTTAAATAAAGAGAAGACATAAATGTTTCTATCATTAATATTGTAGCTTTTGAAATAGTTGAAGAAGATAAATTCAATTGTGTTTCCCAAAGGTGTTGAGCAAATAGAAGAATTAAAGTAATTAAAACTCTTGATCACACCTATTAAGTATCTACAACACAACACCTTCAGGTACATACAAAACTACCCAAATACACAAAATCACAGTTTCTAGCACATAAAGTGGCTCTTAGACACATGTGCCACAGGCCATGTGTGTTTTAATTTAGATAAATTTCATACATACAAAAGAATAAAACTTATATTAGTCCATTTACCAAATAAGAAAATTGTGGAAGCATATATATATATATATATATATATATATATGGGATAATACTATTTACACCTAGTTTTTATCTTATCAATGTGTTATTCTTATCATTATTTTCCTACAACTTAATCTCTATATCCAAACTCACAAAGAACCTGCAATGCAAACTAACATTCTATGATGATGATAAGTGTGATATACAGTATTTGGTGTCATTGAAGATGATTGGAGTTGCCGATGAGATCAATGGCTTATATGCCATACAAATGCAAGCACAATTACCTAAAGATTCTTCTATTACAATTAATTACCGGTTTCCGCATATATCATCGCAAATTTGCAATTTTTTAAATAAAGCCTCAATTTTTGAGTTATGGCATCTAATATTAGGTCATCCGTCATTTGATAAAGTTCATGTAATAAAAAAATAGATCCTATTGTTGAATGTATTGACATTCGTAAATCATGTGATCTGTGTCATTATGCAAAAATGAAAAGGTTGTCTTTTTCTTAAAGCACTATTGTCTCTCAATTTGCTTATGATTTAATACATGTGGACATCCAGGAGCCTTTTAGTTCACCTTCAATTTTAGGTCACAAATTTTTCTTAACAATAGTAAATGACTTTTCTAGATATACTTGGGTTTTTTTTTTTTTTTTTCATGAAAACAAAGGCTGAAGCTAGGTCTGGTTTAGAAACTTTTGTCAAGTTAATTCAAACTCAATCAAACAAAACAGTGAAAGTAATAAGAAGTGACTATGGCCAAGAGTTTAAAATGAATGAAGAACAAAATTAAATAATTCATCAAACCTCATGTGTTGAAACACCTCAACAAAATGCCATAGTTGAGCGGAAACACCAAAACATTTTAACAATTGTTAGATCACTTTTGTTTCAGTTAAAACTACCAATCTATTTTTGGAATTATGCCATTTGTTATGCAATATTTCTTTTAAATAGACTTTCAACCACAAGCTTGAAAAACTTAACTCCTTTTGAAACCTTAAACAACTATGTTCCAAGTTATTCTGATAAGAGAGTATTTGGTTCCTTATGTTTTGCAACTTCAAAGAACCCAATTTGACAAAAGAGCTAGAAAATGTGTATTTATGGGTTATCAAAGGGGAACAAAAGGCTATTTATTGTAAGATTTTCATAATACAGATATTTTTGTGAAGAAATGTAGAATTTTATGAGAACATTTTTCCTTTTGACTGATCAAAGAAACATGAGACTATTTTGATCACACAAGTTCAATTTTAGGCATTATGGAACCAATTCCAATGACATCCATTGTCTCACACACGCAACACACACAAAACATCCGTGCATCCGTTTCTGAAATGTAATTCCAACATGCAAGTACAATTTATGATCAAATTGTATTACCAAATACAAATGCAACTCATGACATTATTTCATTTTCAAGTGATCAATTGGAAAGTAAAAGATCAACTAAACATAGGCGAAAGCCTTCTTACTTGTAAGATTATCATCCAAGGCTCAATATCCCAGATCAAACTTGTTCAATTATACTAATCTCAATCCTACATACACTGAATTTTTCAAAGCCCATCACACACATAATTGGGCCAAAAACCTACAAGGATGTTGTGATACATGACTGATGGAATAAATCCATAGAGGCAGAATTGAAATCTTTCAATGACAATAAAACTTGGATTCTAACTACTCTACCTACTAGAAAAAAGGTAATTGGAAGTAAGTGGGTCTTTAGAATCAAATACAAAGCAGATGGAAATATAGAGAGACACAAAATAAGGCTTGTAGTTGAAAGATATAATCAAATTAAGGGTGTTGATTACATGGAAACTTTCAATTTTGTGACAAAAATGACAAAAAATTTGGTTAGTGTTAACATTAGCAGCAACTAATAATTGATTTTTAAAGCAGTTTGATGTTAATATTGCATGTCTCCATGGTGATTTCGATGAGAAAGTGTACATGACAATTCCACAAGGGATGAAAAGTTCACAGAACTATGTTTAGCGTGTAAATTTCAACAGTCTATATATGGTTTGAAGCAAGCTAGTAGGTGGTGGAACTACAAGTTGACCTCAACTTTTTCCTTTCAATGATTCACTCAATCAAAAGATGATTATTCTCTCTTTATAAAGAAGTCTAATTCTTAAGAAGTCTAATTCTTAGTTCACTGTTGCATTGATTTATGTATATGATCTTTTGAATACAGGCAACTCAATCACTAACATCAAGTCTTTGAAGAAATTTCTACATGAAGCCTTTACAATCAAAGACCTCGGGGATGCAAAATTTATTTTAGGCATAGAGATAGCAAGATCCAAACAAGAAATTGTCTTATTTCAAAGGAAGTATGTCTTGGAACTTCTCAAAGATACAAGATTACTTGATGCAAAACCAGTTTCTTGTCCATCAGATCCAAACATCAAGTTACAAAAGTAAGAAAGTGATTTGTTTCCTGACCCTACTGCCTATCAAAGACTGATTGGAAGATTGTGTATTTAACTAACACTAGACCGGTTATATCCTACTCTACTATTTTGTTGAGTCATTTTCTAGATAAACCTATGATTGAACATCATAATGCAGTAATGCAGCCCTTCGAGTTCTCAAATATGTCAAGTCTTCTTCAACACTTGGCTTATTTTTTTTCCTAACACATACATTATAAACTTACTTTTCTGATGCTGATTAGGGGTCTTGCATAGACACAAGACGGTCAACAACTAGGTACTGCTTTTTCTATGACAAAGCATTTTGATTTCTTGGAAATCCAAAAAGCAACACATTGTGGCAAGAAGCTCTTCAGAAGCATAATACAAGTCATTGGCAGCTACAATGTTTGAAGCCCTGTGGCTAAGTTACTTGTTCACTGATCTGCACATACCATTGACTCAATCAATTACTCTTTTTCTGTGATAATCGATTAGCAATTCACATTGCAAATAATCAGGTTTTCCATGAGATAAACACATTGACATGGATTGTCACATAGTTTGGAAAAAAGTTCTTGTCAAGCTTCTGCATCTATTCTCAATCTCAACCCATCATCAAACAACTGATATTTTAACCAAGACATTACAACTTGGATCATTTTCTATATTGTTGTACAACCTGAACCTCAAAAATATCTACAGTTCAGCTTGAAGAGGAGTATTACATATATGTTAGCCGTAACTGAATTAGTTTTTTCTTTCTAAAGTAACTAAGTGTAACAGAATTAGTTATTCCATATAATTGTTATTTAGTTTAAACGGTTAGTTATTCAATTTAAATTGTTACTATGTTAAAAGTAATTTTTATTATTTTTTCTAGTATTATTTTGATGTTTCAACTTGTAAATAATTAACTCTACAAATTATTAATCTTAGAGTTGATTCATAATATTTATTTCATTATCAAAAAATCTATTTTATTTCTTGAATGTGAGACGAAACTCTCTGTATTTTGTCTTTCACATTTATCATAATGCTGCAATTATTATTTTATCAATAATAAAATTAAACTAAGAAAGATACCAATATTAATATAATTATCATATCACTAGTCAATTTGCTATTATCTTGCTTCTTGTGATGTATTTGCATCAACAACAGTGATCTATCATTCAACTGCTTTTTCACTCAAATATTAACTAATTTGTCTACTCCGCACATACTATTAACAGAAAATGCATAAAATACATAGAAAATTATTCTTTTGCATCTAAATTTTTACTTGCGTTCATCTGACAACTAACTTTTATAATAAAATAAAATAAATCATACTCTTTAAAATTTTTATATTTTAATTTAAATAATTTAAAATTATACTGTAAATATTTTAAAATATAAAATAATTATATTTTAGATTATATAATTCAGAATATAAAAAAATTATATTTCAAATTATATAATCTAAAATATAATTTATATTTTAGATTATACAATTTAAAATATAAAAATTATAAATATAAAAATTATATTATGAATTAGATAACCTGAAATATAAAAATTATATAATTTAAAAAAAAAGGATGTTCTGATATTTTAAAAAATAAAAAATATGGAATGCAAGAAAATGTGTCTGCATACGGATTATATTAAATTTTATTATAAATTATAAAGGAGAATATCTTAACAGTATAAATTGAATTCTCTTCTCAAGGAAGTTCAAGTCCTCCCTTTCTAGCTGCTTCTATATTTCTATTGTAACCATGAGTACATCACGCTATCGGTATTTATTTATTTTATGATAGAAAGAAAATAAAAGAGAATAATTCATATATCACCCTTTTTATTCCTTATCAATTTAAAAAAAAATACTTTTTGAATATAGTAAATAAATTGCTATGATGCAACACGAGCTCAAGGTGTTCGAGAAGAAGAAAGACAAAGTTTAATATATCAAAGGTTGTTTCTGACATAAATAAAAATGAGGAAGAAGATGAAGTTGTTTTACTAATAAGTCATTGGTTAATCTAATTATGACATGGTAATATATATTTTACAGCAAGAGTTTATAAGACAATTATGTTTAGGACAATTACATTTAACCCCATTGTATTTTTTAGTAAGTTTTTTTTTTAAAGTCAATTTTTTTTCATGTATAAGAGATTAAGTTGAATAGACATAGTTTCTACGGGTACAAAATTATAATAATATGTTATGATTGTAAGGTAATGAATATCTTGATAGTCAAATTCTGATAGTATCATGTTAATTTAAGTTACATAGGATTAGACAACCTTAGATCCATACCAAATAATATCCAATTAGATCAAATTCAAGTTGGATTGTCAACTTTAACTTTTTAATTAAATTGTAAATAACAAAAATTAATTAGATTAATTTATAATTAATATAAACATTTAAGAATAAATTTTTAATTTAGAATGTTTTAAGAACTGGTGTAATTAAAGAAAACTAAGAATTAGTAGTATTAGGAATTAATTAAAGTTATGTAGTGGGTGAAAACAATTTTGATCCTGACCCTAACCTATTTTACGTCGAAACTAATAGAGACTGAGAGTTTTTCCACTCACTCATTTTGTTTGTAGACCAATAAAAAGTAAGTTATATATATAAAGTGGTTTACCAAGTACTTCATCATTTACCTATTTAATAAAAAAGAGACATTGACCTATTTAATAAAAAGAAGTTATTACAGGTGTACTAAAAAAATAATATAATTTAATATTCTATAAAATATTATGTTTTTAATAAATAATTAAAATTAAAATATTAAAATAATAGATAAATTTAATTAATATATATCTTATCATGATTTTTTTTAAAATATTATTTAACTTTTTTCGAAAAATAAATTTACATATAAAAGAAACTTTTAATTAATTAATCATATTTTTCCTAGTGGAGATAACAGTGTGCATCCAACTAATCATTAAGGAGGAATGACTGTCAATACAAAATTCCACCTAAACAGTCAGTCAATTAATCATGACAAAATTTCTTCACTTTGATGGGAAAGTAAAGAAATTATTATTGTACTGATCTTTCACTCGAATTTGATGGGAAGATATTCTAAGTAAAGAAATTATTCAATCATGACAAACTCAAATTTCTTCAATACAACAGTGATCTATTATTATTGAACTGATTTTTCACTCAAATTATATGAATTAATTATAGGAAATGTATCGAATACATAACTTCAGTGGGATTTGGATTGATGTTTCCAGGTCGTTGCCGTGCAAGTGAATTATATTGTATTATTGAAGACGAACTTTTATTATAAATTATGAAGGAGAAACTCTTAGCAGTATAAATTGAGTTCTCCACTCAACCAAGTTCAAGTCCTCCCTTCCTAGCTGCTTCTATATTTCTCTTGTAACCATGAATACATCACTCTCTCAATATGCAACCATTTTTGCATGGTTGCTATACGTAATCATGTTGAACAAGGTCACTTGCAGTTTCAATATCCGTTGCCACCATAAAGACAAGCAAGCTCTCTTTAACTTCAAGCAAGGAATCATAGATCCATCAGGCACTCTCTCTTCATGGTTCACCCAACCAGATTGTTGCCAATGGAATGGAGTGACATGTGACAACATCACAAGTAGAGTCACTCACCTTAGTCTTCCATGTTCTACACCTCTTCCAACCTATACTGATCAAACAGATAAGTCACTCTGCCTCACAGGCTCTATTTACTTATCTTCTCCGGACTTTCAATTTCTCAGTTACTTGGATTTGAGGAATAATGACTTTTTATCTGTCCAATTTGATTCTGTGAATCATAATTATCAGAACCTATCTGTAGTTGTTCCTCCTTCTCAGTTTCTCAACTCTTCAGCTCTTCGTTATCTTGATTTAGCACTTAATGAAAATCTAGTCATGAATAGTCTTGAATGGCTTTCTCGCATGTCCTCCTTGGAATATCTCAACCTTGGTGGCATTGATCTTCACAAAGAAACTAATTGGCTTCAATTAGTCACCATGCCACCATCGCTTTCTGTGCTTTACTTGATGGGTTGTCAACTTCAAAACTGGAGTCCCTCTCTTAAATATGCAAACTTTAGTGCGCTTAGATATCTCGCGCTTTCTGAAAATGAATTTCACTCAGAGTTGCCTAAATGGTTATTCAATCTTAGTCACGGTCTCTCTCGTGTTGATTTTAGATCATGTTCTTTAAGAGGCCAACTGCCAAGGGAATTGTTCAATCTTCGAGATCTAGAAGCCCTAGTCTTGGAAGATAATAACTTCAATGGACCAATTCCAGATTGGTTGGGTGAACTCGAACACCTGCAATATCTTGTTCTTGGATTGAACTCGTTTTCTGGATCTATTCCCACAAATTTGGGAAATCTATCATCATTAATTTCCTTCATTGTTGGTGGAAATCCACTTACAGGAGTCGTGTCTCAGAGAAATTTTGCCAAAATGTCAAAATTAAAGGAAATGGATATACAGTTATCACCACCATTAATCTTTGATTTTGACCCTTACTGGGTTCCACCTTTTCAACTTGAACAAATACTTCTTGGATTTGCAGGTCCTAACTTTCCTGTGTGGTTATATAAACAAAGATCTCTTGAAAGTTTAGGTATTGCGGAATCATCATTTGAGGCAAATGACAAACTTTGGAATTTTGTATCAAAAATTCCTGAAGTCCTAATAGAAGAGAATTCGATTGATGGGAACTTGTCAAACGTGGTTTTGAACTCTACATTCATAAATTTATCAGCAAATGGTTTGAAAGGTGGCTTGCCTCTGTTATCATCCAACGTGGCTGTTGTTTTGTTATTAGACAACTTGTTATCGGGAGACCTCACTCCCCTCTTGTGTGATCATAAGATGTTTAGTGCGAAAAGCAATTTGCTCTACTTGGACATATCTTTGAATCATCTCTCTGGAGGGCTTACTAGTTGTTGGAGGAACAAGAGATCTCTGGTTCATGTTAACTTAGGAGGCAATAATCTAACAGGAAAGATACCCTCATCAATGGGCTTGTTATCTAATCTCACCTCCCTGCATTTGCATGAGAATAAGCTCTATGGACAGATTCCTCTCTCGTTGCAAAATTGTCACTCTCTGTCGATCTTTAACGTTCGTGATAACAATTTATCAGGAAACATACCAAATTGGATACCACTGGGTGCAAAGGCTCTCCAATTAAGGTCCAATAATTTTAATGGTAATATCCCTCCACAAATATGTCAAATGTCTTCCCTCATTATTTTGGATTTTGCACATAACACCATCTCAGGACGTATACCCAGTTGTTTGTATAATATCACAGCCTTAGTTTTCAACAATGCTTCACGATTCAAGTTTTCTTATTCCTTCCCTTCATTTCATAACCGTTACTTGATCGAGGATGATGGTCTTCAGCTAGTTACAAAAGGTCAAGTATCAAAATATGAAAAAAACCTACACTTTGTCACCTTGATTGATATGTCAAGTAACAATCTGACTGGAACAATACCTTCCCAGATGTTTAGCCTCACTGCATTGTTCTCCTTGAATTTGTCTCACAATAATTTAACGGGGAAAATACCAAATGAAATTGGCAACATGAAAAACTTGGAGTCCCTGGATTTTTCAGTAAACAATTTTTGGGGTGAAATTCCTCAGAACTTGTCCAGTTTATCCTTTCTGAGTTACTTAAACCTGTCCTTCAACAATTTGACGGGTCAAATACCGTCAGGCACACAAATGCAGGGGTTCGATGCTCTCAGCTATATAGGCAATCGTGATCTTTGTGGACCTCCACTTACAAAAAATTGTTCTCAGGATGTTAAGCCTAATGACACAGAGACAACACATGAAGATGAACACAAATCAGAATTTTTGTCATGGTTTTTTATTGGAATAGAATCTGGATTTGTGACGAGCTTCTTAGGAGTTTCTTGCGCTATTTTCTTCAACAGAAAATGGAGACACGCATACTTCAAATTTCTTTATGACTTGAGAGACCGACTTTATGTTCTCATAGTCATCAAAACGAATGCCTTCCGTCTCCGTTGAGGTCTGTCAAGTTGCACGATTGCCCCAGTAAGTAAAACCTTTTCTCTAAAATTTCATTTTATTTATTTTAGGTGAATATGTCGAGAGAGAGAGAAATAAAGTAAGGAATTTTTGTTTCCTTTTTCATAATCATTGAAAAATAAACATTAATTACCTGTACCTTCTATGTTTAACCCGTAAAAAAGCTTATTAATAAAAAAAATACTACACTTGTACCTCTTGTATTTATATGAGTTGTGTCTAATATTCCTTTTTTAATTTCGTAAATATAACTACATTAATTTATAAAATATATTTTAAAGTTAAAATGCATGTTAATAGTATATATAATTAGGTTAATGTATATAACACTTTTCTTCATGATTTCTATTAGAGTAAATAAAATTTGTTTGATTAAAAAAAAA
>Ga0209700_105288_pt1 | contig 21955 bp, 10 predicted proteins | sample SiratroredBW_FD_187528 | JGI IMG/M metagenome (GOLD analysis project Ga0209700, IMG submission 187528) | Root nodule microbial communities of legume samples collected from California, USA - Siratro red BW (SPAdes) (version 2) | ecosystem: Host-associated > Plants > Roots > Nodule | place: USA... | reverse complement strand
TTTTTTTTTTTTTTTTTTTTTTTTTCTTTTGAGCATTATTTTGCAATTTATCCTTAGGAGTGTCAAATTATATATCAAATAAAACTTAAAAAGGATAAGTATTAGTCCTAATCCATAGTTTCATTTGCACTAAAAGTTCATCAAGGGGAACAATTAATTTTAATGAAAATTTCTCATTTTATTTTACTTTCAATACTTTTTTTTTAATTCATTGGAAGTTTTTTTATCTTCTTCATCTTTAATGTAAGTTTTTTTTAATTAGGACTTATGTTTCTAAAAACTTGTTTTGATTTGATTAATTGAATTTCTCTATGGTATTAATTTCTAAGAGTTTTATCACTACTTTCTAGATATTATGGTTACTAGGTAATAAAAGATCCTAATATATTGAAATCATTAATAATTTATAGAAAAATTTTGGTTCATATCATGATTCAATTCAAATTTTGTTTTAACTTTATGATTTTTCTTGGCTATTTATAAAATACAATTCTATTCTTAAGTTTTCCTTATTTTGGACTCATTTTGTTAAAGAATTTAGGCTGAGTTTAAGAGGAGTGATGAATTAAATCATGAAGGACTTTTTCAAAAATAAGTGTTAAGAATGAAATTCTTCAATTAAAATACATATCGTAGTTTTGATGAAAAAAAAAAATCAATCAATTGCATTGAAAACATTCAAATAAAATTCTTATTATTCAATTGATTTAATTTATGCAATAGTAAATTTCATTCATCAATGAGAACCAAAATAATAGAAAAACAATTAATTGAAACTTACAATTAATATATTGAATTTCTAGTAATTATCAAACACCAAATACACACAAGAAACAACAATTAATCAATATGTCTATAAATGTGACAAATATTTTATTGATTTACCAAGCTTAAATGAATTTTAGTTTCATTGATTTCAAATCTCACATAAAAATAATAAATTACAGTTTCATTGATTTCAAGTCTCACATAAAAACAATAAATTACAATTTAATTTCAATTTAATCAAATTTTATTATTATTATTATTATAGATTATGTAAAAATTTAAAAATCAGTACTTGCACAAATATCAAAGAAGCAATATGCATGATTTTTTATACTAGTTCACTCTTCTTCTTCAATTATACAACAAGATCCAAGATCCTTTCTTGCACCGTACAAAATCAAACAATAAATTGTGCACTACATCCCTACAATTAGAAACCCTATTTAATTATAGTACAAGAAACAAAACAATCAATGAAAATTGAAAAATTAAAACTCAAAACCATAACTGCAATGAAACAATGGGATCAAAGGTTATAGAAATACTTTCCTGACTCAAAGAACAAATGAATCACAAGCATATTAGTCAGAGGTCGGAGAAGATTACTCTAAGATTTTATTTCCAATGTTCTTGATTAAAAAGATTGCATAAAACTTGAGTAAATTGTGTTTGGCTCAAACCTGATCTCTCTATAGATTCTTAAAAATTGTGTTCCTCAGACCCTAAGACTTTAACACAAATTCTTCAAGAGTCTTCATCACTTGAGTTCAGCATATTCTTCATCATCATTGCTAACAAACTTCTCATATTTGACGAAGACTATCTAATGAATAAGTGTGTGTTTAGCATCTGCAATTAGTCATATAATAACATAAAAATTATGAACTAAATACATTGTGATAGCATGATTCTATTTCAATTAAATCCATAACTAATTTGAAAAACTTTATATGACAAGCTTACTAGTAAACTTCAATTAAAAGAATTTTTAACACATTCATTTTCTCACCAATTTAGATATTAACTCAATGTAACAATTTACTCCGCTATAGTGACTTACTCCACCTGAAATGTGGGATAGCTACATTCAAACCCTACAAAATAGTTAAAGAAAGAACCATATCCTAGAATATTATCACAACAACAATAAAATATGCATTAACATATTACAAACCATATAATAGTTCCTCATCAACACAACACAAAAGAAAATAACGCACAAATTAACACGCAGTATGTCACACCATTTCTCTCTCATTGAATTCATCAAATAGGGAAAAATAGTATGAAACAAAAAAAAAATAGTAAATACTATTTAGAGCATATGAAACTAAGGACAAATATGATAATAGATAAATCATTATTATAAGAAGAACACTAAAAGTGTTCCTTAAAACACAAAAAAGAGAGTGCTTACCGATTGTACACCTCGAAACACACAACATCTCCTAAAGTGAAAGAACATTTGAATTAGGAGAGAAAACATAAATCTTATATTCATCGTCAGATGTGATCCTCTTTAGTAATCAAACTCAATTATTTGTTACCATTGAGACACCTAACTATTAGACTTTAGCAAGGATTGGTTGTTTGACAAACATACTTAAGGGAGAAACCAGAAGTAGCTAAAGGCCCAAAGACTCAATGTAAAAAGCTATGTAATGATTTTTGCTCTCTATTTCTCTGAAAATCCTCATTTTTTATCCTTGTGTGAATATCTCTCTTTTTTATAAAAATTTTCAACCTTTCAAATCATCACCCCCAATTAATGTCACCTACATTAATCAACATTATTTGCATAAGCAGAATAATGATCAATTATTAGAATTGTTACAAAACTGAATTCTTTAAAAAAAAGTCACCAACTCACCCATTCAAATTTCTAACTTCTTTATTTTTTTTTAATTAATTTTTATTAATTTTGGTACACCAAAAATATGTAATTGAAAAGACAGCCTGGAAAATAAAAAGTCAGACAATAAAAGTAAAAATAAAAATGAAAATAAAAATAAAAATAAACATAAATAAGCATATCAACTCCTATTAATGAAACATAAAAAAAATGGAGAAAAAGTGCAGAGACAGATACTGTTGCAAACACTAATCAATAATTAATTAGGAGAAGTGAAAATAACAATTTCATTTTTCCTTTCAAACACACCCTAATGGATTGGGCTTCACCAAACTGTGTTTTTTTTTAATCAAACTAGATCACAATTCATTTTTTATTTTTTCCTAAATGAACCCCCATTAAATTAGGCTCCAATCAGATCAAATTATTTTTTTGATTGAACCCCTAAGGGATTGAGCTTCATTTAACTTTTTTTTCCATTTTTTTATTTCCTTTTTTGCTGTTTATTTTCAAAATGGATCCAAATTTTTTTCTTGTTTTTCTTTCCTTTTTTTTATTTTTTCATTTATAAAAATAATTTTATTTAGTCGGACGAAATTGGGTGTTGACAATCAGAATATAAACTAAAAATGCTTTACAAAAATATGTTTAAAACTAGGTATTTGATTTGCATCTATATTGATTAGTTAGACACGAGAACTATGATTTGATCACTTGGTAAATCAAACACACAAATATGCTAGTAAAGTGATTTATTGAGTCACAAAATTTGTGTTTGATGTGACTGCTTAGAAAAAATTTGTGTTTGTGTAGTTAACCTCAACTAGTGTAGTTAACTCTTTTTTATCTTTTGAGACTCCTTGCTTGGCCAAATTTCATGGCTATAAATAGGAGTATTCTCCATTGTAAAATACAACAAGTTGAATGAATATAATTTCTTTTGAGAATTTTTAAGAGTTCTTGAGTTGTGTCTCTACTATTTTCTTTTATTTTTATCTTGAGAAGGCTTCTCAAGTGGCGGATCCTCCTTCACTCATCCTTGAAAAATTCCAATGCTGAAGGTGGCATGTTCAATTGTCTTCTTAGTCATTCCATTTTTACATTTCAATTCCTTTAGTTTCGTATTTTATTACTTGTTCATATATTGAATTGTTCATTGCCACGAGTATGGCTTCCATGCGTTCTTCCTTTGCGCAACTTTGAGTTCTCTCTTGAAGAACCATCATGTTCATCTTCTTTTTGGGTTGGCCTAGATCCTACACTCCACCACCAATTCATATCAGGTAGTCAAGCATACTTCCATAAACTAGTAGCCAAGGGCTATAAACAAAAAGGAGTGGGTTACAATGAGATTTTATCTAAGGTAGTCAAGCATACTTTCATCAACTAGTAGCCAAGGGCTATAAACAAAAAAAGGGAGTGGATTACAATGGATTTTATCTGTGGTAGCAAGATACTTCCATCATGGTCTTGTTTGCTTTAATAGCAATTCAAGACATGAAGCTTAAACAACTCGATGTGAAGACAACCTTTCTCCATGGCTTACTAGAGGAAGACATTTTGATCCATGATCACAAGGCCTTGTGGTCAATAATTAGGAAAGGGTGTGTATAAATTGAAGCGGTCATTGTATAGAAATTAGTATGTAGCTTTCATCAATTATCATCTCTCGGGAGTATATAAAAGTCTTTATGATTCATGTGTCTATTATAAAAGAGGTGAAGAAAGGTGAGTTTGTATACCTATTAGTGTATGCAGACGACATGTTGATAACATCTCAAGACTCAAATTGAGATGAAAAGGTTGAAGTCACTACTTAGTGAATTTGAGATGAGGATATAAACGTAACCAAGATGATTTAGGGATAGAGATCAAGGAGGCAACAAGTAAAAAAAAAAAAAAAGAGCTCTTTTTTTGTTAAAGGTAGTACATCCAAAAGGTGTTAAAACATTTTTGGGATGGAAGGTGTTAAATTTGTAAGCACACTTATAACAATTTCTACACCTCTTTTTGAGCTCAAATCTACTCAAATTGATGATGAAAATGAATACATGTCTTGTGTTCCTTATGCTAGTATAGTGGAAAGTTTTAGGTATCTAATGGTGTACACCAGACCAAATCTTGCTCAATCAAACAGTCAAATGAGTGAGCAAATCTAGGAAGGAGAAGTTTTAGGTCGTGAACCATATGTTAAAATACCTAAAGGTAATTGAGAACACTAGAATTATCTTTAGGGATAATTCACAATGCACTCTAACAAGGTTCTCAGATTTTGACTACGCTACTAGACAAGCCATTACTTGCCACGTGTTCACAATTGGTGGTCATTAGTTAGTTAGAAAGTTACTCTCCAACCAACAATAGTCTTGTCAACCACTAAAGTGAAGTATATTGCATTTGCAGAAGCAATTAAGGAGGTATATAGTTGAAAGATTTGATGGATGATTTGAGATTTACTTAAGAGAAGACAATTATCTTCTACGATAGTCTAAATACAAGTTATTTGCCAAGGATCATGTATAACATGATAGGATTAAAGCATACTTCCTTCATACTAAGGAGAGGATTGAAGTAAAAAGGATCAACACCAAAGAGAATTCACTACTTGAACTTATTGAACATAAATTGGTATTAGTAATTCTAAGTGAAAGACGTTACTGTCTAAGGTGGAGTTTGTAGATCTTCTTGAATTGGAATCATTCCATAATACACCGCGTAGTTGTATATATCTAGGAATAAAGGATCTGATGAAGTTTGTGATAGATCATATATGACTAGTAATCATTGCATACATTTAGTTAGTTAGGATTATATATGTCAATCCTAACTTGTAACCATTCCAACTAACCTTTATAAGGATGAGTTATATGACAAAAAAGAAAGAGATGCAACAATATGTTTATCTTGTGTTATATACATGATAATTTAATATTTTGTAATTTTGTGTTTATTCTTCCTTTTTATCTTTATTGAGTATTATTTTCAATGTACCTTGCATAACTCTTTCCTTGTTCTCAAGCTCAATTTGACACTCAATGAACAATATCTCTCATTCTCTCTCTCATTTTTACAAGACATTCCATAAGTTCTCATCTTTGTACTCTTCTAAAAAGTTGGTGAAGAAGAATGTGGATATATCCTCTTTGCTTCTCTAGTTCTCCCTAGTTTTTTTTTTAATCCTCGATCATCTCTCACCATTTTCTAAGACTTTATTTTCTACATAGTTTTAAAGTGTTTTATTCCATTTGAAAGTTAAGAACCTTTTTTCTTTTACGCCCTTAACTTACAACAGTCATGCAACTCTTAAAGAACAAAAAAAAAAAGTAGAATACGCAACGTCAAATGAGTTGTGAAGAAATGGAAACATGTCTTATTTGCCAAAATTATATGGTCAATTGTCACCTCATACAAATAGATACCTACTTCGACTAATAATAGTTGATGTGATCACTTAGATTAGTAGTTTAATTAAAGGTTGAATGTGAGAAAGATGCTCTTGGCAACTCCAAGCTTAGCTAAATGAGACCAATGTAGTTAAATGAAAAAAATAAGGAAAAAGTATAGGAAAGATTGTACATCAACTAGAAATATGTTTATATTATTGTCTTCTAAATCACTTTTGTAAAGTTAAGTTAAGCTTAAAATTTATTTTCTTAACATGGTATCAAAGTTACTTAGAGTTATCATAATCCATTTTGTTGGGCTTATTAGGTTCCTTCTAGTCTCACACTCAAAATGTTCAATCTTTAACGTGAAAGGTATGTTAGAGATCTCACATCAAATAAACATGTAACCAAATTATGATATACAAGTTGGTCTGGATCTCACTTTACTAGGTCAATTTTATGAAATTGAATTAAATTTAAAGTTCACTTTCTTAACAAAATCTAACCACAACCAAAAAAAAAAGTTACAACCATAAAATGATTGATGCAACTCTATTTCTACCCATATATTGAAGTAAATAGTGAATGGTATGCTCAGTTATGAGTGAGAGATGTTAGACGAAAACATGTATATGTTGTACACTACTCAAAAGGTTATGCAAGAAGGTTGTAACCCAGGTCATGTAAATCCTAATCAGGCAAGTCTAAAAGGAAAAGGAAAAATATGAAGAACATATTTGGAAGGTAAAATTCTTAATGAGAGAAGATGAGGTTCAGGTTAAAGTACTAGTGGACTAAAGCTTGACCACATAGGCCAACTCTGACTCCATTTAAGGATAAGATACAATGTATTGAACACTGACGATAGCATATTGGTTAATAGTTGTGAGAATAAATATCGAATAAAAAAAGTGAGTCATTACTTAGATAACATAAATTAACTATACAAATAATTTCCAAAAGGTTAATGAGAAGTGAGACACCGAAGGTTAAGAAAAGGTTCAAATGGACAATGGAGTCTAGAATACTTAAAACACGTAAGACACTATTTATCATATTTTTACATTTCATATTTTTCAAGTTAAACAATGAGTTGTTATGCCTCCCAAATTGATGGAAGTTTACTTTATGTACGTGATTACAACACCTTATGTCAACAATATGTAATAAGTCTGATATTAAATTTATGTTTTACTTTTCCTCTTTGATGTTTTATTTTGAGTTCTCCTTTCTGAAACACATGAACATGTATTACACAACCTCGGTTGATTAGTTGCGATGATTGATAGGGCAAAATTCATTATGCAAATCTAGTTAAATGCAAAGTAAATGTCTCATACTTTTCAGTTTCAACATGTGACAGCAGTATACTACATCTTAAAAGCCTTTACTTAAGAGACAGGTAAAGGCATTTATTAATAAGAAATTATGTTCTGCCTCTAGTTTGTTCTTATCTTTCCTTTTTTATACACCTTTCCCATGTTTCAGTTTCATTTGCTAAGAAACTTGAGAAAATTGGAAGGTAGAATGTCCAATAAAAGATGAACAATCCCTTCTATGTATCATAAGCTGTACTTAAAATCAAAAGCCTTCAAACCTTTCAGAGTCATCAAAATCCCAACACATCATTGTGTCATAGTAGCACGATGAAAGCATTTAGCGGAGTCAACAGTATCACAGCATGTAGATTTTTAGCATCATAACTGGTTATATACACAAAGAATAAAACCACATAAAGATGCAATGCACAGGTTGAACTGTAGGATAAAAATTAACAAAGAAAATAGAAAGGAAAAAAAAAATGAAAAAGATACTATTCCTCTGTCTCTCGAAAATTACACACATTTCTATTCTTTCCAAAAGAGCTAAGCTTACCACAAAAAAGATCAAACAAGTTTTTGTACTTAATGCCTCAATCAATTCAATTCCCATTCCTATAATCTGATCAAACACCATTTCCTTTTCCACCTTTAATATCTAAGAAACCACACACATCAGAAAGAACCCCCAAGTTTTTGGCGCACCTCCTTTGATGCGGCATAGCTTCTACTTTCAGTTAAATTTGAATTGGCAAGGACCTCAGAAGCAATTTCCCAGCTTTCACTTCTTCCCTCACTTGAGTGCCTTGCTTCTGATCGAATTGTTGGGGCCCTACGATCTGAACCCAAAACTGAATCCACTTCAGATGTGTTATGGGGAGGCCCATTGCTCCCTCTACTTCGGATGTCCTCGTCAATTTCTTCAATATTCCGGCGCTGAGATATCTTTAACAGGTCTTCACCGATATCCAGATCGTCTTCGACTTTAGAACGAGGGTCTCCTCCCTGATCCGGTTCTGATTCCCGGGAAATGATTGGAGGGGGTGGCCTTGGAACCTCCTCTTGGACAAAAGCTCGGAAATTGTTCCTTGAGGGCTTCACTTTTGTACAAAATACTTCCAGGAAATTGTTTAAACAACCCCGGTTGTAAACATTGAGCCTGTTATCGGCTCTATACCGAAAGTTCTCATAGGTAGTCTGCAAAACAAGTTACAATCAACCAGGTCATGAAGTTCTTTGCAATACAAGGACTCTTGAGAATCAAAGATTCAGAAAGTGAATTTGTATTATTATAAGCAATGTGTACTTAGAACATTATTTATCTTTCATACTATGGAAAACCGCTAGAGGGGATGACTCTCTTCTCATATCTTGGTACAAGTGAATCAAGATACACTATCAATGTATTTTGAATTGAGGGAAAGAACATACAGAACTTCTGAGATTTATTTAAGATTGCTACTCTGAAAGGGACAAAAACGAGTTTAGAACTTTAAAATTATCTTCCAATTTTGTTTCCTTTCCATTTATCATTCTCTGCACGTCCACCTAACATGAATAGATTTCCAATAAATAAGGAGCCTGGTGGATTTAGAAGATTGAAATATTTTAAAGTGTTTTGTTTCAATTTAGTTTCACCGAGGACAATTCTACTAATGCATTTTTATTCACGCAGTAGACAGTTTAGTCTTTAGGAGAATGAACAATAACTTAAACAAGATATATTCAGAAATGTAAAAGATGTCAACTGACCTGATTTGTGCCAATAAGGTACAAATGAAAGCCGGTAAGTCCACCAACAAACCACAAAGAGATGAAACAGTACGCCATTAATATAACTGATGCAGGGGATTCTTTCATTGCCGTCCAAACTGTCCCTTGATAATGATCCATCAGAACCTTGATGTAAAAAGCTGAGATGGAAAACACATAGATACATAGAATAGTTGCTGAAGAAACAAACAGAAAGAAGTAACGGTAGTTCCTCTGCAAGTTGAAAAAGCCATAAATAAATTACGAGAAACCAAACAAGCCATGAACATCAATATGAATAAAGTAGTTATCATAACATCAAGAACATGGCGAATACCAACAATCATACCAGCCCAATACATTGGCCCACCCAAGGGCAATGGTGATCAAAACGTTCAACGCAATTGTTGCAAATGGAGCAATGTGAACAACGAGGAGGACGATACAGCATACAAGTATCACAATACTTCACCCTCACAGCATGGCCATTGACCATTACTTCTTTTGTGCGAGGGAACTGAAGGCTTGGAGTTTGGCGCCCCCCAATATCAACTGAAACTGAAGAGTCATAACGGAACTCTTCCTCTGGTGGATGTAAATTCCTTGGAATAACACCCGGATCACGTGAGGAAGTAAGAAAGAGAAGAATCAACACCTATAAACATAGATAAACAGAAAAGATTATAGAAAACCAATATCTAGAGAAGGAGTTTCCCTAGGAATGATGGTTAAATTAAGGAAAATGTGATCACCAAAATGGCTTACAACCTTTGTAAACATTTGAAAGTCTAAAAGAAAAGAAAAGACAATGTATCAATATATGCATCATACATTTTCTATGCTGTCACTATCTCAGGAAAAGATTGTGAGCATCTAAACCTCTATTGTTACAAATAATTTTTTTTTTTTTGCATTAAGAGAGGAACAAAGAATACCATCTAATTTTTTTTTGAAGGTCCGTAGTCTCTTTTACATGCAAACTGTCTTCTAAACACACTATTTTCGTTCATCAAATATTTTTTTCTTCAATTTGCAAGCTAGTAATTTGAAAAAAAAAACACATAAGATGGACATGAAATATACAAAAGAAATGAGCTAGCAGGACATAGAAAGAGAGGATACATTCTTACTGATTCATCATTGCATGTTGCAGCATATAGAAATTTATGAGTAAACATTTATATTTATACCAATTAATTTAGAATTCTTGGAATGTCTTCGGACATAACTCAACATTGCAAAACTACCTTATAAAATGAGAATTATCCCCTGCCTATATTGCTATATTTCAACCATACTTTTAGCTGGTGTGGGACATAGATTTTTCCTAACACGTGTCCACGTCCACCACTATTGGACTTGATGCGTGGATGGATAACATGGTAGAGGGTAGGGATGTCCAATAAACCTGTACCCACAGATATTATCCAAACTAGTCCTAGTATTCACTAGGAAACTATTTGACCGGGTATGGGTATGGATAATACCCAACCTTTTAAATCGAATACAGCTCAAAGATGAGTATGTACATCAATAAATATAGCAAAACATATTTAGCCAAAAATATTCTCAATAATTCTCCAGAGGTACCATTATCTATTGCCGAACCCATTATACTACATAGTTCTTGGAACTCCTTTGTTTTGTGCCTTCCGTACTTTCAGTTTCTGGTGGCTGTCATTTTTCCAACTGCCAGTTATTAAAAGTTAAAGTTTGTATCTTTTCATTGTTCTTGTAGCTTCTCTTCTATGAGCTGAGCTGTTGACTGTGTTTTCCCACTTGCCAGTACCTCAATTGTATCTTTGGCTAGGTTTGGTTGAGTTTGCTGATGCTTGCCAAGATTTGTTTGTAACAAGCCAGGAGATGTGCTTTAGGGGAAAGCTTCTTCTTAAGCTAAAATTGTTTGCCTCTCCCTCGTTTTGAGCTTCAGAAACCGTCTGATTAAACCCCTTCAACCTCATGAATTTCTCCGACCAAGCCTGTGCTCCATGAACCCTTTTTTTCCTGCTGTCTTTTGTACTAGGAACCTCACAGCCCCTTATTTTATACCTCGCGAGTTCAAACTTCTGTTCTTATTGCTCACTTTCCTATATTGACTAGTAAATTGTGGCTTACGTGATGATGATCATGTATTAGACCATGACTTCACTAATTTAGAATGTCTTTAATTTTAGTTTTTTATTTTATTGTTTTAGTTTTGAGCATTTATTTGCGTGGAATAAATAGTTATCCTGTATACAAAACTTTGGCATTGTAGCCATCCCTCACTAACCACTTTTGGAGCCAAGTACTCCACACCACTATCTGGGATTGACAGCTGTGAACTTGAGACAACAATTTTAAAAATTCTTTTAATACATGATGTTCTCAAGAAATAATGGTCTACTTATGAGAAGAAGTATAATAAAGGGAGATATCAATGGAAAACCAACCAAGAGAAATATTTAGATGAGACAGTAGAAAGTAAGTTCTGTATAAAAAAATAGCCTATTTTAAATTTGGAACATGAGGCTCACAGAATAACAAATCTCGGTAAGCAAACTGAGAAAGTATAAAAACATCAAATGACAAAGAACAGAAAAACTTACATAAATATTAAAGATAACTGCAACCACCAAAATAGCATATCCTGCATTATACGAAGAAAATTCATGCCGAAGATGTCTTGCTACAAATACACAAAAGCCGATAACTGGAACAATGATCAGCAGCAAGGTAACAAGCAGTGACCTAGCATCCGGTCCAAATATCAACCTTCCTCCAAATAGGAATTTCTGCATAAGATTAGGATAAAAGTATATAAGATTTTAATTTAAATATGTAACAGAAAATAGTTAATTAAATAATAACAGTACCCGAAATTAGCCAGTAGCACAAACAACAAATTTACTAAAATGCTACATTTCAGAAGGTCAACATTACAACTAAGTATTGGGAAAAAACCAAGGTCCAAATATCCATTCTAAATTTATAACAAAGTTTGTCTTGGATCAGTTATTGGACCCTCCTACCACATTATCCACAACAAGTATTGGGGGTGAGGCTGTATTAAGAAAAACTCAAGTCCCACATTGACTAAAGATAGTACTTAAATAGTATATAAATGTGAGGGCAACCCTCATTTTATGAGCTAGCTTTTGGTGCTGTCTGCTGAGTTAGGCCCAAACCACATGCGAAAACTTTGATAAAAATTTTCGTTGAAATTAATTCAATTTAACCAGATTAAATAAGGAAACAAAATAAAATTGGAAACAATGTCTAAAATTGATTCTACGTTTAGAAAATGGATCATTGGCAATATACTCTAAAGATATTAGATGCTTACTTTCCAGGCACACACAAATGTTAGCAAAAGCACACAAATATTCAATACATGCCCTTTAACTGTTTATAGAAGATCACACCATATATTCAATACATGCCCTTCATCTGTTTATTAACTTTCATTCAGTGATTTAAAACACAATTTCATACACATTCAAATTCTGCACCCTAATGATGGGACAGATTACCTCAAATACTACTGTGGGAGATTATCTTTGAAAAGGTATGGTAATTAACCACAGTTCTCCTGCCCTCAAAAACAATTACAAAAATGGAGTTGCAAAAAGCAAAAGTAGACACCTAGAAGTTGTTGGTTCCTTAATGTTTAAAGCAAGCATGCCAAAAATGTTTTAGTGAGATGCAATCACGATATCTATCTCAAATAGAATATTGAGCAGAGTGTTTTCTTTCATAATGATAACACCTCTCAGAAGATTTCAACAATTTTCCCTACTTCTAACCTTAATTCTGGTCTTTGAGTATTTGGTTGTACCATCTATATACACTCATCCCATCATTGAAGCAAGTTGTACCCTCAAGTTCTCAAATGTATTCTCATTGGCTATTCTACTCCAGGCTACAAGTTCTATGATCCATCAATAGAAAACCTTTGCTAGCCTTGTCTTTGAAAACTGCACTTACTTCCAAAAGCTCTTCTTAAGGGGAAAATTTGGGTAAAGCTACACATTTGAAGTTGAAGCTATCTCTCTTAAAGAACCTATACCCGAACATTGAATCCTTCCCAAATACTCACTGTTCCAAACCCCAAATCTGTCTACAGGATTTCATACTTTACCTTCAAGGTTGATATTGAAGAAACTCCAAAGTCTATTCAAAAGGTCTTAGAGGTTCCTAAATGCAGAGAGGCATTAGTGGAAAAAAATGAGGGCTTTGACAAAACAAAAAAGGATGGAAGTTGACATATTTGCCTATAGGGAAGAGATCTGTTGGCTTCAAATGGCCTTTAAATTTGAAATATAAAGCTGATGAGACAATAGAACAGTACAAAGCCTGTCTTTTTGCAAAGGGGTATACACAAACCCACAGCACTGACTATGTAGAGATGTTTGTACTTACCTAGGGCAAAGTCAAATACAATTCAAGTTCTCTTATCTTTGGCAGCAAATTAGGATCTCCTACAACATGACATTTCTTGAATGGAGATACTCAAGATAATATACACCACAATGCAGTGGATGCTGCAAATGCATCAAGCTGTGGTTAGAGTCTGGGAGATTGTACGTTAAAGAGGAAATTTAGTGATGAATGACAATACTAGATTGGGAAAAATACAAGATTTTGTATGGGAAAGGAAATCTGGTGATGAATGATGATACTAGGTTAGGAACATACAGGATTTTTTAAGACTCGGTTTACCAAAAAAAGAACAATTTAGATCATTTATCCAGGATTTAAACTTGAATAATTGAACCTAATTTCTGAAAGAAAAGACATTTGTGTAGAACCACCTTCTAAGGAGAACAAAGGGAGGATCTAAATATGTATCAACATAAGATCCCCAAGCATAGACCAGTTTACAACTGCTTTCTTCCAAAATTGCTGGGACATACAGGATCTCAAGATCTTCAGAAAATGCTTTCTAGACAGTGACAATGACTATCATCATTGCTTTGGTTCCTGAAAGGTTAAAGTTTAAAAAGGTTAAGAATTTTTCAACAATCAGTATAGTCTCCATTGTTAAGAAGAATTTGAGCAAGGATTGAGAAAGGTTTTGGAAGATACCATTTCTCAAATGAAATCAGGTTTGGATGCAGCTGCTAGCACCAATGAAATTAGCTATGCATATCATAGGTAGAAGTAGGTATGAAAAGACCTCAGCCACAATTAAGAGAAAGCTTATAATGTTTATGCAAGGACAGGATTTGGGGAAAGCCTTAGGCAATGGACCTCAGAGAGCCTGCTCATGAACTACCTTCTTACTGGAGTTTAATGGGTAACTAAATTCTAGGAACCACATTATCAATGGCATCAAATAACTCATTCCTATAATTGGAAAGCAATATAATCATCCCCTACTAGAGTATTGGATTCGACAGGTGAACAAATTGATTGGTAATTCAGAATGTAGAGTTCTCCATATAACTCATTCCAATAATTGGAAAACAATATTACGATCTCCTACTAGTGGTTTGGATGACATAACTGTTGGGTGACTATCTTCCTTTTGTTGCATGATCCCTTTTATCATTTAGCATCTCTGTATTGCTATCTGATTACATGAAGCTCTGGAACTAAAATCTTAACATTGATCGGCTCAATTGCATGCTCTTTTCACTAACAAGAAGGATTTGGAATTGTATTTTAACTCATCTGAAGTGTTTTCCTGCAAACCGTACTTTTAGTTTCTAACATATTCTCCTACTATAGACTTATAAAATTCCTTGGAATCCACCTAATAGCTTAAGCCTGTGGGGAAGTTGGCTCCTTGTCCTTAAAATGGTATAGAAAGTCTTTGTCAAAGTCATCAACATGCAATGCTTTCTGCTTACATTCTCCATGATAAAATTAAATTTCAGTCTAAGGAAATCGGTCAAAGCATTGCTGATGCTTCAAGGCCAAAGGGCTTATGCATTAGTAGATGTCTTACAAGGAGCCATATAAAAAATATTAGTGATCAAACTTACAACTTATACAGCTCCAACTACAATTAATAATAATAAGAGGATTAATTAAAAATAAATAAATAATGGTCCTGTAAAATTGGACTTCAATGATGGACACTATATTAGCAATTTTAACCAAAAAAATAAAGAAATATGGATAATCCTTGTCAATCATCATTATTTAAGGTGTAGAGAGGCTTCTGTATGAAATGTTGCCACCAGTCTTGGAGCCTATTGGTATAGTCATTCTAATCCCAATCCTATTCTCCATCAAAATTCCTGGTTGGGTATCATAACCTTTTAACGTTGGACCACATGTGAGGCCAAGCCCAAAACCAAATACAAGCATATAACAAAAGTGATGAGAAAAAAGTACAATATAGCATGTGGATCAATCTGATAGAACACGAATTGATAAACTAATAAAATGTGATTCTGAACACAGAAATCACACAATACAGCAATACAATTGCTGTCCAAAGAAAAAGGTTTTGTACAGAGAATATTCTCGATCCACAAAATGCTAATAACAACACCCTCCTCCGTGTAATATACAATGATACATACATCAGTTATTTTTTAATGAAGGAAGTTTCTAATTCTAATACAGAAACCTTTATTAGTTGTTTATACCAACAATAAACAACTAATAAAGGAAACGTTATTTGCTATCACATATTCTAATAATACATTACTGACCCGATCTTCTACCCATAACTGCCAATTATTATTTACTATTAGTTACACTTATATCTAGTAATACAAAACTGTTTGTGACAGCTATTATCAGTTCTCTTCCCATCATAACCGTTGTTAATTATTCTCCCACAATGCAAAAGAAACTAATGGCAAAATCACTGTGCACTCTCGGAGCTGATGCTTTGACAAATATGTCGGTGGTTGATGTAAAAGATAAGTTAAACTGGATTTTTAGAAAGCCAATGACAAAAATGTTAGGAATTCCATTGGGAAAGTCCCAAACCATCCTTTGAGCAAAAGCATATCTCTTGTAGATTTTGCCCAAACCGTGGATTTGAGATTCTGAACAGGTCACCAGGACACTACAATTGAATTGAGGTTGCTTAGAGAAAGTACCCCCAAGGATTTTGGTTCAACATGGAGCTGAAATTGTTAGCCTCTCTAGTAATACTTTATTTCCAAAAGGATAGTAGCTTAGAACTATCTCAAGCACAGAAACAGATAAAATGTATAGACATGAATTTCATCCAACATATAGATGAAGCAATCCAGTGATTCTAATTCAATCCTAGCTAAGACAATTTTTGTTGTATGTGAAAACTACCATCAAAAGAAGCATATAAAAAATTGATCGCAAACAAGCTCAAGTTCATGATACTTCATATCTTCTTGAACTCCATGAAACCAAAACTGAACATGCACCACATTGAGCAGACAGATAAGTAAAACAAGAAAAAAAAGGCTAAAATTAAAACTCCTCTGTCCATGAGACAAAGTATCTCAGCAAGTTGAGGATAATGCTTCACGCATCTTTCCCCTATTACAAATACAATGGACAAAACAAGCTGCAGCTCCATCATTAACCTGGGAGATGGCAATGTCCTCCAATGAACCACTATCAAGGCTCCATCAGTTTGCTTCCAAAGTTAAGCTTACTCACACAGACAAACAAGATAAGGCTTACAGAAGACACAAAACAGCTCATTTAATGTTTTCACACTTCACAAAGCAAATAATCCCACTCCAGCTCTACATGAACAGACACACACCTGTTCCTAAATACCGAACATTACACTTCCAGGTTAATTTTATCTCTTCAATTCAACTCACTTTCAACTTTCAAGCAACAACAAGAACAGCATTAGTAATAAAAACCCATCATCATGAACAAGAAAAAAAGGGGCACAGATTATATATCTCCATCTCTCATTTACCCATGAGACAAATCAAGGCCCCCAGCTCAACCTTTGTCTTCAACCTAAATAAGACACACGAGCCTCAAGTATAGCTCCACAGTTTTCACGCATCTCTCCCTCACCAAGAAAAGACAAAATTCTAAGCAGATTACCAGCTGCAGCCAGCCAAGACCAGTTATTAATCACATTAAATTCTTGTTTCAACTGACTCCTCCAATGAACCACCATCAATGCCCTATCAGTTCACACTCAAAATCAAGCTTCCTCACACAAACAACGGTTCCAAAGACAAACCAAACGAAACAGACAATCCTCAAAACACAAAACCTCGCTCCACCAACTCAACACACACCCCGCCTCATAAATTCTGGAACCACACTACAAGTTAATTTTTTTCCCCTCAATTCTCACTCACAATTTCAACCTTCCACCAGCAACAGCAGCAGCAGCAGAAATTCAAAGTGCAAAACCACTAACCCCTTCAAAAATCCAAAAAAATAAATAAATCACCAAAAACAAAACTTCCCAACTCACAAAAACAAATCCAGCACATACCCATTTAACACATCAAACACAATAAGCTATATTCACGAAAAAAAAAAAAAAAAAAAAAAAACAGAGAAAGAACATTACATTACTTCCTTTCCATGCTTCATAAACGCGCTTCGTTGCCATTAAGAAGAAGAAGAAGAAGAAGAAGCTCTGCTGCAACAACTCCTTCTTATAATAACTCTTTGCAAACCCAAAACATGCAAGTTCTTCTCATCTCACCAACGCGTTCAACCACCCCCAAACGACCCCACCGCTGAACGGTTGTTCGATTCAGCGATTGAAGGGTCAAAATCCGAGCCTTCCACGATTTGGGTCTGGCGCGTGAAGAACCCTCGGCGAGAAACAAAAAGGGTGATTCAAAGACGGCGATTTTCGGGTTCGGAAATTGCAGGTTTGGTTTTTCGGGTAAATAAAACAAGCGAATAATAAAATATAAAAGAGAGAGAGAAAGAAAGAACAGAACAGTGTTGAAGAAAGAAGAAAGAGACACGGGTTTGTCGTTGTTGGTGTTGTGTGACCAGAAACCCTTCTTCACCACTGAATGTGAAATCTCTGAAATTCACCACCTCCATGAAAGAGGCGTTATTCATTTTTCTCACTTTTAATAATTTTTACTTTTCTTTTTTCGTTGTTTCACCATTTATTATTATTAATTGACTTTCACTTCATTGGTGTAAATGGAAAAAATAAATAAATAACTGTTTATTCTAAGAATATAAGGAAAATTAATTTATTACCAATTATGAGGAAATAAATTAAATTATTTATTTTGCGTGTGATTTAAACAAGATCAGTTTCGTAGCTAATTCAAAAAAACTAAAATTTATGGAAATACTTTGCATTTTCACTAAAAGGGACAAAGAATTTATCGACATTGAGCCGTTACTCCCTTAAATAAGTGGTTAAAAAAACACTAAACCTTTGATTATGAAAGTTACAAAATACATTAATCAGTAATTGTTATTATTATGAGATAATTAGTTTTTATGAAAAAGAGAAAACACGTTTAATACATTGTAATTTATTATTTAACGATACATTTACTGAAAGTATTTTTGATTTGCAACTGGCTAACTGAAAACTTAATTTACTAAATTATTATATTAAAAATATTTAATAAATAACTTGATAAATGTAATATTATAATTTTTAAATTTAATTATATAAATAAAATTTTTATTTTTAATAAAAATATTTTTTTATTTAATTATAATTTGATATTTTTAAAATAATTAATTTTTTTTAATATTTCTGTTTATTTCTAAAAGTTGCATGTGTTATTTTGATGAAGAGAAATTGTTTTATAAAAATGAGATAATAGAATAAGTGTTAATGAAATTTATTTTATTAGAAAAAATTTAATTTAAATAATTGATATATTGAAATTTTATTTGCAATTTTTATTGTGAATAACATAACAATATATAATGAAATTTCGTTACCTCAAATTAATTTTTTAATTTAAATTTCATTAAAAAAAACAACCAAACATATATACTAAAATAGTACAACAATTAATCATTTTTAAATTGAAATAGACAATAGTATATAGAAATTTAGGAATAACAAAAAATAATTTAAAATATAAATTATAATAATAATTAAATATATCATCAACTAAAAGTAAGAAGATAGGTAAAATAACATATTACTATCAATTATAAACTTCTAAAATAAATTGTTTTAAAGTATTTATTAAACACGATTATATTGATCAAACTAATTTACAACTAATAGAATAAGATATTGGTTAGTTTATTGGTCTTTACCAATCACACTCTTTTATATTTATATTTATTATTTATTAATAACATTATTATTGTTGTTATTTGCAATGTATGAAATTCTATATTTATCTAACATTGTATTAGATTTTAATCTATTTTTTTATTAATGTGAATGTATCATATTATTCTTAAAAAAAATTGTAAAACAAGTATTTTATAAGACTTTTTATTACTTTTTATTTAATTATTAATAAATAAATTTCTTTAATATAGAAAAAATATTTTTATAATCCAAAATCTTGTATAATATCCAAAGTCTTAAATTGTCTCAAACATATTGCAATACAATAAAATGTCCTCTTATATAAGAATCATATTAGACTAAATCATGAAAAAGTCTTTCTTATTATTAGAAACCATTTTGGAGCAAGTGGGACCCAGCTTCGGAAATTGAATGAAGACAAGAATTATGATAGAGATAGTCAATTTTTTTGGCTCTCCATCATTCAAAAAACTGAAGACAGAGACAGAGAGAGAAAATTGAATGGTGAAAAAATGTAGAAAAAAATTAAAATAGTAATAATGAAGTGAGAGTGAGTAACAAATGGAAGTGCCAAGCTGGGCGTAGAACCTTTCACTTTCATTCTCTTTTCACCACATGACTTTCTCGTGATCTTCTTAATTTTCTTTTCCTTCTGACCTGGTAATCTTTTATGGGAGTGCTGAAATAAATGAATCGAGCAGATAGAAATTGAAAAATGTAAAGTATTCTAGAATTTCTTTTTCCTATAAAAACCTATTTACTATAAAAATTTAAAAATTATTCCTGTTTTTAGAAATTCAAAATCAGGTGAATGAAATAGCTTTTTTTAAATAATATTTTTATATTATAATAATTTAAATATATATTTATAAATAAGTTAGCAATATGTCATGTCATCCTTTTTTAACATATTAATATAATTATATTTATCAGAGATAATTATTTTTTTACTTAATCATATATATATATATATATATATATAATACACTTGTAAATTTTAGTTTTTACTTTGTATCCTTACTTGTTTATTTTTGGATGAGAAATTGAGAGATTTGTTTATCTACAAAATTCTTTTTAATATTAATACTTTATTTTACATTGGTAGATAAAACATATTAATTAGATGATTAATGTGAAGAATAGGACATATATTAATTAGAGGATTAATATGAAAGGTAGGAGAGATGTGGAATGTGATCAAGATGGATCTTTATAAGGTAATTGGAATCTTCATATTCTAAACTAATAAAAGCTTCATTTCTTGATAAGTGACTAAATTATCTATATTTGTATTCTAGGTTGTTTATAGAAAGACTACGGACGGCAAATAATGGATTGCCATAATCTAGCGCCTCTATTTCACAAATGTTTTATTTTCATGCATAAAGAGTATAATAGGAAATCATCTAAAAGAATATCATACTAAAATAAATATAATTCATATTATTTCATATTAAAAATATTTGAATTAATTTTATAATAGTTAGTTGGGACAAATGAGTTTTATTATAATTAATAAAAGAATACAGTATCAAATCATATTGAATAATATTTACTCATTCAAATATTTAATGTCAAATCTCCATTTACAGTGTATTTATATATTTATTTATTAATGACCTTATTATTCTTATAATTGTAGATTATATATAAATAAAATAAATAACGTGAACTAGTACCTAACTTAAAATAAATAAAATAATTTAAATAAATAAAATGGATGATTATATAACTGGACATAAATAAAAAAATTAAATAAATAAAATAGACTAACAAATAAGTAAAGATAAATTAAATAATATAAATAAATAAAATGAACCATACACTGAAGATATATTAAATAATATAAATAATAAAATGGAGTAGTGTATAAGTAGAGATTGTTGGATTAATTATTTTATGGACATACATAAATTAATAATTTGTCTAAATTAATTTATTTGCCACAATATTATATAACTATTATTGTTATTATTTATTGGGTTACATAAAATAATATTATTTTTATTGTGTAAATACATATTTGAGTGGGTCAGCTGATAATAGGTGGGATAAGCATATTATTAATTAATAATAATAAGAAGAGTCCCCTTAGGACTGTCCATTATCATAATTTTATGTCTATCTTATTAAGGAATAAAATTATAGTTCTCTCTATATGTTCTTCTGACCTTTGAAGCAGTTCGTATACACTTTTCGTTTTATTTGTCTCTGCAGAGATCATTGATTCAAGGAAAAACAGAACCAACAGCATGATGAATCAAAGTTCTTCTTTTTCTTTTCCAGGTTATAATATTTCTTATTCTTATATAATCGGATTACTGATATGCTATAATCAAACTAAATTAGAAACACTAAATTGATTATTTCTTTTAGAGATAAATTAAATAATATAAATAAATAAGATGAATGAATTTAAAGTCACCTTACTCAAAAAAATTATAAATAAAATAAACAAATAATTAAGATGATAAATATCTTATATTTTAAAATAAATTATCTATTATTATTTTATTAATTTTTATTATTATTATTTTCTTCATGTTGATATAAATAAATAATAATAATATAATTTAAACATATTGCTTCTATAAAATATTGTATTATAAATCTTTAGATTTTATATGTAATACCTTATAAAATATCTCTAGAATAAAAACTAACCTAAAATTTTACTTTAGAGATAAATAAGTTAACACCTGAATTTTATTTT
>Ga0209700_105284_pt1 | contig 21965 bp, 6 predicted proteins | sample SiratroredBW_FD_187528 | JGI IMG/M metagenome (GOLD analysis project Ga0209700, IMG submission 187528) | Root nodule microbial communities of legume samples collected from California, USA - Siratro red BW (SPAdes) (version 2) | ecosystem: Host-associated > Plants > Roots > Nodule | place: USA... | reverse complement strand
AAAAAAGAAAAAAAAAAAAAAAAACTACATTTGTAAAAAAGATCTATCCAAATTTCCAAACATTAATTTAAGACAATAGTAAGTTAAGAGGTGTATTTTGAATATTGAAAAATCTCACTTTTCTTTATGAACATAGATGGAGAAGTATGATAATTTAATTTCACTTATGTAGAAATTCATAAACCTTTGGTATAAAAACAATTGTGTGAAGTCTATACAAAAAGAGTCACTTGGTTAACAAAATGAAAAATTGTGTTGTAATACAAAGAGTTAGACATAAATTAATATTTTAATATAATATTAAAGTCTATTTTAATAAAGTTTGTCAAATTTATCAAGTAATTCCTTATTGAACCATTTATTTATAAATATTTAGTCTTATATTAAAAGTGTTAATGCTTAAGTGAAAAAATAGGTTGGAGATTATATGTTACCTTGACAAACTATAGGAATTGAATTAAACTTAAAATCATTTTCTAAGAAACATCAATTCAATATACATATAAAATAAGTTCAATTGAAATAATCATCTTCATAGTATCAATTCTAGTATTTGATATGAAAGTGATAAACTAATCAAAGTACAATGTAGTGACAAAGAATTAGTTTTGCTTTTTACTTTGTTTTTAAACTTTAAAAAGATAATAAGAAGTGTTAGGATATAATTAATAGTCTCTAGTCTCATATCATTTAGGGAACAAGGCTAAAAATAATTTAAATATACATTTCTTTCTTTATTCTTCAAGACCTTTTTTAAGAATAAAATGGTGACTGAAGTGTGAGATTTAAAACAAATAATATCTAATATCTCAATGCCGTGATAAGTGATAAGAAGTAACAATTATACTTAATTCATTGCTTTTGTATTAAGGAAAAGAACTTTTTTTTGTAATTCTTATGATGTAATTGGAGCTTATCAATAGAAAATATAACCTTCTATGGTTCTTTGTAGCTCTGCTGGCGTCATGTTTTGGTTTCTTAGAATTATGGTGTATCTTTACTGAGTCAAATTTTTTTGGGTGGCTCTATGGTGTAGTTTTGCATTACTTCTTCTATATATGCGTGGAATTATAGAATCAATTCATAGACCAACAAATTACATACATGCAATCCATAAACTTTTAACTGTAACCAAAGGTTGGTGTCTAACATTTGATACAACAATTTTTGATCATGAACAGATGGGTGGATGAAGTGATTCCAGGTGCACCTTGGGTTATTAATCAAGAGTTTCTTGACAAGCACAGAATAGACTATGTTGCTCATGACTCTCTACCGTAAGATTAACTTAGTTTTCCCTAATCCAATTGAGATCCTTTAGTCATCCTTTTCACAAATTTTCTATCTTAGGTGCATTGAGTGTACATTTGAAAAAGTACTATAGAAACCTTTTAGAGCCATTTAATCAAAAATCGGATTGCATATACAATGAATTTATTGACTTTTTCAATAGCTACTTTTTTAAAATCATATTCATGGTAACTCTCAGACTAATTGAAGGTATAGAAAATTTAAATACTTAGAAATTAAGCTCAAATATTTTTGTGTAAATTAATTATACTTCAAATTGTTTTCAATAAAACCTTTTTTATTTTGCTTTTGCTTTCTTAGTCACTGTGTCTATTGCATAGAATCGAAAATTATTTTTGCTAGAAATAAATAATACTCTTTGTTTTTTCTTAGGCCTTTTTTTTAATACAGACTAAAGAAGGTTAATAAATATATGAAAATGTATAACAACTTTATAAAACTAACATTATTATTACTTTTAAAAATATATGTATAAAATAATTTATTTTACTCGTTAATTTTGAATGAAATTTCTTTTTTACTTGAAAAGATACAAAACATTAGCAACAATTATAAAAAAAAATATTATTATAGATATATAAATGAAAAAAGTAATCAGTATTAAATTGAAAAACTAAAATAATATATATTTCGATAATTATTATTTTCTTCTAACACACCACTTATTTATGAGAAAGATGAAGTATTTACTTAAACCTTAAAAATCTTATTTTAGTTCTTCAAATTTAGTATTTATAGACAAAATTGGTATTTTTTTTTCAATTTTGGGGAATTATAAAATGCTTTTTAGACTTGGGAACCAAAAGTCAATTACTTTAAATTTTTAAGAGGTTAAAAATATAATTAAATTTATTATTTTTGCGGACCTATATTGATGAGCTTTGTTTAAGATTTAAATGCTTATGTAATGTTTTGGCTTGTCAATGAATTGCTGACAGATACGCTGATACTAGTGGTGTTGCAAATGATGTTTATGAATTTGTATGTATATGAAAGTTTCTTCCTTCATCATCAATTTTCTTTTTTGCTTTTTAAATTTTTTCTACAAATTTCTTCACCTTTATAACAAGTTGTATGCTTTTGTTTGCAGGTTAAGGCTGTTGGGAAATTCAAGGAAACCCAACGAACTGAAGGAATTTCTACATCGGATCTGATCATGAGAATTGTTAAAGATTACAATCAATATGTTCTACGAAACTTGGATCGAGGGTACTCAAGAAAAGACCTTGGTGTCAGCTATGTGAAGGTATAATTTTGGTAGAAAGGTGTTTCTTAAAATATTTACAAAAAAAAAAATATGAAATGAGTTTTTCCATCATACAAACTATTGCATACTTTTCTTAAATTTTTATTTTTAATTTATGAAAAAGTTTACTTAACTTATGGTTATGAGAAAGTTTGATATATTTAATGAAGGAGCTAATGTTTTGTTGTGTTGGTTTTTTAATATAAACAGGAAAAACGACTAAGGGTGAATAGGGGGCTAAAAAGTTTTCAAGAGAAAGTAAAAGAACATCAAGAGAAGGTTGGTTTCTCGTGTTACCATGTCATCTCATTTTATTAAGTTAAAGGTCTGTGTAACATGAGATGGATTAAAACTTAGGGTTTGCTTCATAAATAGAAATAAAAAAGGTGGACTAAAATATATAAAAAAATAACAATGCGTGAGAAATAGAATTGAAAATAAGTATATTTGATCCAAGAGAAATAGAAAAGAAATAGAAAATTTATAAATAAATGGCCTATTATAGAAGAAATTAATGCACATATATATACATCTTTGTTGGTCATTATAGATCCAAACTGCTGCAAAGAATGCCGGTATGCATCGAAATGAGTGGGTGGAAAATGCTGATCGTTTTGTTGTTGGATTTCTAGAAATGTTTGAAGAAGGTTGTCATAAAATGGTAAGCTAGTTTATATAGAAACAATATTTGGTTATTTATGAACCCAAATTATTGGTTAATTAAATAGTTTCTCACTTATTTGGTTTTGTTTTCACTTTTTGCCTCTACTTGGGCATACATACTAGGGGACTGCAATCAGGGATCAAATTCAAAAGAGGTTAATGGGTGAGCAACCAAGCAATGATTCAATTTTTCTTGAAAATGGTGAGGATGATGGGGATGAAGAGTATTATTATTATGAGGGGGAGGATGATAGTGATGAAGAATGTTTTGAAGAATATTTTGATGATGATGAGCTTAATCCCTTGAATAATGGGAAAGACCAAATAAAAAAGTAGGCATGCTTCATTTTAAGTGTTGAGTTCTTGCCAAAATGTGTGGAGACTTCTTCAACTACATGCTTAGTCCTTGTCCAAGCAAGAGGGGCCTTCCATTTTGCTTCCTGGTCAAAATTTTCACCATTTATCGTGTTAGGTTTATACATGAAATATGTTATTTTATATATGCTTATAAATGAAATAGAACAATGTCAGAGTTTTGTTGTGACTCCATTACAACTTGTTGCAAAAATTTGTATAATTAATAATCAAATTACAATTAGATTAATTCTCACGTATCTTCCACACTTATATATTGATTATTATTTTTTTCATATTATAAATCTTCATGGCTTATATATAAAATTAAAAATATAATTATGAGATTTTTTTAGTTTCAGATTTTTTTTTCATTTGAATGATATTTTTAAATAATGTAATGGTCGTTTTTAGTCTTTTTCTTCATTTAAATGATTATTTAATAACTTAAGCATTAGAAAACTTGAGTAATACTCATTTGTTTGAGCAATGAGTTTTAGAGTTTAAAATTTTTAGTTATCTTAACTGAGGTTGTCTTGCTTAAACGAGATCATTTGCTTATTGTGATCTTATATTACTTTAACAAAATTTACAGAAAATTTAAAACATTGAAACAACAATAACGGATAAAGATAAGGAATTTTTATATTTTTATTTCTACATTGCACTCTTTTACTCAATTTATTCAACCTTCAACCTACCTTTAAAGATCCAAAATTACCTTGCAGATGTAATACATCCAAATGATATATCTCACCGTAATTTTCAGTCTCTTTCTTTTTTACCTCCATAATTTCTTCCTGCTCCTTCATAGACTATGCAAAGTGTCAAAAGTATCCCTTCATGCAAAAGTGTTAAAAATAAGGAATCCAAAAAATTTTCAGATTATATAACTGGAAATTAAAAATTTGGATGTGGATTGTACAATGTTATTCAACGTTTTAAATTATTCATTATGAAAGTTTAAAATTGGAGTGTTGCATTAGATTGTGTAATTTGAAATTATTTATTTTCAATAATATTATTTAATATTTTGAATTCTGTAATCCAAAATGCATTTTCTAATTTCTAAATTATACAATCTGAAATACATTTTTAGATTGTGTAATTTGAAAATATATTTTGATTACACAATTTGAAGTAATTTTTTCACTTTCAGCCTAGTTAATCTAGAATTAATCTTTTCAATTTCAGTTTAACCAATTTAAAACTTTTTTTTTCATAAAAGTTCTAATCCAAAACTTGTTTTATAATTTGGAAGTGAAATGAAATGTGGATGTACAACTTATTTTACAATGTATAACCTTTGAAATCAGGACCAAACTTTTCCAAAATTTGATACTAGATATATCTGTCCAAACAAGCTTCATTGAAGAGAAGTGAAATGCAACAACAAGAGTTGAATTTGTGAAGAATCATAACCTAGTTGTTTCACTTCTAGTTATTGAACAAGTTTCAAATCAAAAGTTTTATAAAATAGAAAAAGGTTTTGGATTGATTGATTCATAAGTGGAAAAATTAACCTAATTGTGTAATTCATAATAGATTTCCAGATTGTGCAATCTCGAAATGTATTTAGAATCGTACAATTTGGATATACATTTTAGACTGCACAATCCAAAATATTGAAAATAAATATTTTAGATTGTACAATCTGGAATACAATATCTAAATTTTAACTTTCGGATTACACAATCTAGAATGTTGAACAATATAGAAAATAAATTCTAAATCATACAATCTTCAACACAATAACCAAATTTTTAACTTCTAGATTATATAATATGAAAACTTTCCAGATCACTCAATTCAATATCTTTTTTATGGAAGGAATATTTTTGACATTTTGTATAACTATGGAGGTGTAGGAAGAAATTATGGATGTGTGAAAAGAAAGAAATTACTTTCCAAACTTACCTTCTTACTTCTTATAAGGCACGTAACTTTTAAAAAGAAAAACAGAAGCCCACGGCCCCTGCGCCTCCATTTTCTCTTTCCTTTCTCTCTCTCCCTCTCCCAAGTTCTCCTTCTTTCTAATTTTCCTTCTACATATCTCGTATATTTTAGATTCTGATCATATCCTGGGAGAGTTAGAGATCATTTCTAACTATCAGAATCTCAAACAGAGTAAGTTCATATTTGCTCTAAAGATCCCTTATTCTTTATTTTTTTTTCTTAAGTTTTTGTTATCAATCTTAGTAGGGACAGCTGAGAAAAGTATTTCTCTCAACTTAATTAAGATTATATTGAAATTTGGTTTTGTTCTGATAACTTGTTCTAGATCCCTAGATTTTGGGATTAGTATCTCTATCTTTTTTCGGGTATTGGAGGAACTGTTGTAGAGATCTTCATCAAGTAAGGGAAGCTAGTAACTTGTTTTAATACTAATTAGTTACTTTTAAATGGAAATTTAAGATAAAAGACTTGAATATGTGATTATTAGTGCTTAAATCTTTCTTGCAGGTCTGACTGGTCCTTGAGCACTGAATATGTTTGATTGTTTATCTCGAGTTGATGTGATTTATTGACCTGATTTGAATAATAATGTTATAAGGTAGCATGTGAGAACTTTTGAATGTTGTTTTATAGATTGAATATGACTAGTGATAAGACTTTGATAGGTATGACATGTGGATATATCTTTGTACATGATTAATTAAGGAATCGTATCTGATATTGTACACTTATATAAAGTGGTGAAGTTTTATTGAGATTGAAATAGAACGTGAATGAATAGATGAATGAAAATTGATGATGTATGATATGAATTGTATGTGATGTGTAGGCATAGTATTTTCAAGAAAGAAAACATTTGTGCTGAGAAATAGGATGTGCATTGTCTAAGGATCTGGTTTAATGATTGATATCCTAACTCTACTAGTAATAGGAATGAAATAGATGAATATTACTAGATGGTGAGAGAGTCGAAGGAGGTTCATACGACTGAAACTGCAGCTTGAAAGAGGGTTGGTCAGGACAGTCATATGGATTAACCCTGTCATATGAGATTAATGGTAATGAGATGAGACACACAAATTGGGAGTAGTATGACAGGTGCAAATCTCAGAGTCTATTCAATGCACGAGTCTTCCGAAAGTATATTAAGTGTGTCTATATTATGTGATGTCTTGAGTTGGATGATAGATGTTGTCAATTGATTGTTATGTGTTAAACAATATATACTTGTGATTATTTGAGATTAATTGAGATATTTTGAATTATTAGCTTACCCTTTCTTGTTTGTGGTGTGTGTTTGTTCCTACTACGATGATCATGTTATACACGGGAGTACGTAATGTTGCAGATGATATTGTGGAAGATGCTCTTAAATGAGCCAGTTGTAGCTTTAAAAGTTTTCTTTAAAAAACTCTTATTTTGTTTATATGTATATATGTGTAAATGTAATTAGTTATGTTTTAATTTCCTATGAAGAGGGAAATTTTTTGAAGTATAATGTTAGTGAATGGTCGATATATATATCTATATTATGCATTATGTTTTAACTATTGTTTTGGATAGATTAGATGTTAGAAATAATTTTTGGGGTGTTACACTTCTAATCTTGTATTTTGCTTCCTATACCCCCTCAATTTTTATTTACACCCTATAGTTTTTAAAATGTCAATTTCGTCCTTCAGAGTTTTACTTGAAAGCTACGAGCTTCATGGAAGACTTTGTTCGTGGTCGACTGAAGGTTGATAATGGAAGAAAGGGATAATTTCGATGACATGTGGCGGAACAAGTGGTGTTGTTTAGAAGTAAGGGTAGGTGATTTCAAGTATGGAAGGCTTGTTTTTTTAGTAATGGTGAAAATGGGATTTCTAAATTTCAGAGTATGCAATAAGGCTTCTAGAATACTTATTATGGAACATGTTTGTGGAACACACAATGCCTTCTATAATAGATTTTTCAAAAATGTGGGCGACATTATGGATAACACAATTTGGAATAGTTTGGGGATGTTTGGTATTGTATTTTAGAACCGCTTTTCTAGAAAAATATGAACTACATTAGGGAAAGCAATTTCTAGAACTTATATAGAAGCGTTCCAAAATTAGAAGTTTCGTAAATTTACATAATTGTTGATCCATAAGCTTATGGTGGTATGTATTTCAAAAAGTGAATTATAAAATAAGAAAAATGTTTTCATAAAGATGAAATTTGGAACAATGACTTTGTATATAAAATTTTAATTCCAGAAGTGCAATTTTTATTTTAGAAATCATATTCCAAAATAAGAAAAAATTATAATTCAGGAATTACATTTTCAGAATTTATAGTCACTATTTTAGATTTCACTTTTCAAAAAATAAAATTCCTATTCCATAATTTTTAATTTTCTTCTAACATGAACTGATTTTTTTTTTTGCATAAATATTATGGATCAAGGATTTTACACAAGGATATCAAATGAAGTTGACATGTGTAAGTCTAGATGTGTTGATACGAAGTACTTTATATCTTATAATGCATTGGATAATGGATATATGATGTGTTGATGACAAATGCGGTAAAGTCACTGCCAGATTAGTATTTGCATATTATGTATTTGTAAAGCATATTTAGTGAATGAAATATGAAGTTGTCATAAGTTTTGTAATTATTCGCTACTCGGTATGACCTATTAAAGTGGGCAAGAAAGATTTCTATGAATTTGACTTTCTTATTGTTATGTTAAGGTTGGTACATCGAATGTGCAACAAGGAAGGAAAACGTATGTATTATTAAGTTTTGAGAAGGAAGGTAAATACATGCGATATAAGAATGGCTTAGAACTTACTGATAATGGAAGTAGGAAATGTAACTGTCTTTTTAGATAGCAAGGGAAACCGATAAAAGGTGTTGAAGGATGGATTGTGAAATTAGTTTATGCCTCTTATAATCACGACATGAAAGATACATTAGGTCATCCATATATTGGTAAGTTAACACTTAATGAGAAGTTCGTACTTATTAATATGAAAACAAGTTTAATGAATCCCAGAAATATTTTCTAACAATAAAGGAACATAATAATAAGAACGTAACCACCATAAAACAAGTTTATAATGCAAAGTATGTGTCGCAATCACGACAGGGAGATCAAAAATTATTTTTAAAAAATATTTGAATTTGAGAATTGGAGTCGCCACCATAGTTTATTAAGGAAAACCATAGAAAAACCAAAAATAATATAGTCTACAAACCAAAGTAAGGGTTCGGGAGTCGGTTACGTGTAGGAAAGGTATTAGCACCCCACAACGTCCGTCCTAAGACGATACCTTTAATCAAATAGATAGAAATAAGTATGATTTTTTTTATTATTTTTTCCCAAATAAAATAATAATTACAGCAAATAATAAAAACAAACAAGTATATTTATAAAGAAGCTTACAAATACAAAGCAAAGAAAGAAAGAAAGAAAATATTTTATTATTTTATTTAGACTTGACAAAGCTTAACCTTAGTCCTACGTATCTCTATACATGATAGAAATTTTGTTTAGTCATATTTGGTATTTTAATTTTGTGAGAATTTTATATTTTCTATTTTGAAAAACTATGTTTTTTATATTTTATTTTTTTAAAAAAAATTGTTTTATATTTTTAATTTTCAAAAGTGTTTTGTTTATATTGTATTTGAAAAAAAATTAAAACTGTTATATATATTTTTTTTAATTTTAAAATCTACTTTTCGTATTATTTTTTTATTGAAATTAAATATTTTTATTATTTTTTAAAAAAAATGCTTTGTTCATTATTATTATTATTTATTTTTAAAACTATATAGAATATAATGTTTTTATTATATATTTTTTTAAAAGTTTATCAATAAAAATGTTTTTTATTCAAAATCCTTATACGTAACCTACTCTTATTTCTGTTGAAGGAAAGGAAAAAGAATACAAATATACATATAAACATAATTAAAATTAAAAATTTGATATTCATTATTTATGTGGCATGGAGTACCAGTACCACACGTTACCCCTTTGTTCATAACTACGGTATATACTTTTTTTACGAAATATTGAATAAAAACTTTAAATAATAAATGTAAATGGCATAGAAATAAAATAATTAATATTATAATTAGATATAATAAAAAATATTAAGCCCAAAACGATTTTTTTATCAATTTTTTTATTATCGTTATTACTATGTTTATGTTTTTATTTTTTCCCAAAAATCAAGTAATGTTTTATATTTTTTATTTTTATTTTTATTTATTATTTTTGAAAAATATTTTTTTTCAACTATTTTTAAAGCTGTTTAGAAAATTTTACATTTTTTCCTGAAAATTTTTACCTTTTTATGATTTTTTTGAAAATTGTTTCACAAAAACAACATCATTTTATTATTATTCTTTTACTTTTTCTTGAAAAATTAATTATTCATTAAATTTTTAGGAAAATTTTATATTTTGCTTGAGAAATCAAAAAGGTCCTGTATTTTTTTTTATATTTATTTCTAGACGAATCAAAGCAAAAAGGGCTTAATATCAAGATGTTGTAAAAACTCTTAAATAAGACAATCATATTACATAAAGAGATAAAGGAATCAAGTGAGCTACCAAAATATATCAATTGAAGATCCTCAAACAACATAATAGGACAATAAAAGAATCAAATGAGCAATCAGAATAATCACATTATACATACACATACAGAAAGACGATAGAACCGAACTTACCCATTAAAGCAATACTTCAAGAACTTCAGACTTTTTCTCCTTCTGCCTTCGATGACTCTAGATGCCCACTAATTTTTCAGCACTGTGATTCTTATTGTCTCTGTGTGTTTTTTTCATGTCCATCCACTTGCTCACTATCTATATTTATACTAATTCTAGTCAACTCACTCTTAATTTAAATTTTAAATCCATTAATTCCTAAATATTCCCACTTAATTATAATTTGTGAACTGTCAATTGATTATTCATTTTAACTTTTTTATTCAAATCTATTAATTCTTAAATATCTCCACTTATGACACTAATTGACTGTTAAATCCCAAGGACGAACATAGACTGAAAAATGGGCAGAATTGTATTGTTGTTGTTGCCTCCCATACATATAATCAAATTCCAAAATAAATGAATATGGAGAATAAATGGGAAATATTGGAGGTAATGTGGCTGAAATATTTTATTATTAATTTTTTCTTTATTGTTTTTTTCATTTTTACATTTATTAAAGGCGACCTAAATAACACAACAATAGAAATAAATACTTAAATCCTTTTTTTATTTTAATATTACTATTATTATTATTTTGAAATATATATATATATATTTATATTTTTTCTACTTTTCGAAAAACAAAACAAATCATCTTAATTTAAAAAACATCTATTTACTATTTTAGAACATTTTAATAACAATTTTAAAAAGGAGCATAACAATTCAAAAAGAAAACGTGCCAATTATTAGACCATCAATATTTAATTGAAAATCATCAGCATTTAAACACTATTAAGCAAAATCATCAGAATAATAATCAAATCAAATTTCTAACATTTCTATAATTCTTGAGTTTATTTCAATTAGTATTCATATTATTAATAGGCATCAGAAAAGGCAGCAGACAGAGAGAGAATGTGACATGACAACATTTTAATAACAATTTTATTTTTATTATAATTATTATTATTATTTTTAAATTTTAATAGACTGATTTTCTTTATTTTTTTCCTTTTTAAAATTTTTTTTTAAAACTTTATTCATAAAATAGAATGAAACCAAAACTCTTTTTTTTTTTACTTTTATTTATTTAAATGGCAAAGTATGATAAAAACTACATAACACAAATTTTTTATTTTAATTTTATATATTTTTTATTTTGAAATAATTTATTTGCCCGGACGAAATTGGGTGTTGACAATATGTTTATAGTAGATAAGACCGAGGTCATAAAACTGAAATGCAACAATTGATGATATTACTTTTGGTACATATATCTTCATTAGGGTAGGTTTATTGATGGTACAAACGTGGTTCAAGATATATTTTGAACACACCCTTATTTAATGAAACTACTAAATTCCTTTAATATTGTGTTGATGATAGATAGTATGCACAAATCTAACAGGTAGGCCCTTAATTAGTTGAGGTTGTTGGTGTTACCTCAATGGGGTTGAGCTTCTTTGTTGCATTTGTTTTACTAACATTTAAATATGAAAACAACTTTGTGTAGGCCCTTGAGAGACTTAAATAGTTGTTTATGAGAGTTAATGTGTACCCTAGGGTCTTAGTTAGTGATAGAGATATTGCTTTCATAAATGCAATGAATGTTGTGCTTCCTGAAGCTTGTAATATGCTATGTCACTTTCACATTGATAACAAATGTGGAAACAAAGTGTAAAATGATAGGGCATCCGGGAAAAACATGGGATCAAGTAGGGGAAGCTTGCAGATCTATTGTGGATTATGATAATATCAAAAGATATTTTTAATTTATTATTTTCTAAATTGTTTGTTTAAAAAATAATATTATCAAATAATAATGGTTAACAGAAAATTTCCAGTTAAGTTTTAGATAGAAAGTTTTACATAGAAAGTTTTACATAGAAAGTTGGTCGAATTAAAATATATGTTTTATTGAACAAAATGTTATTTTAAATTATTTAATAAAATATATTATTGTTTTATTTTTACTTTTTTAAATCTTGTTTGAAATATTTTATTCTAGCACAAAACTTACTATTTATTGATGTTTCATCCACATAAAGTTAATTCATGTGTTTAATATAACCTTTTTTTTTAGATTTTTAGCTAGACTTGTGCTTAAAACAATAAAGTTTTTATTTTGCACTGAAAAATATAAAAGCTACAACGAACTTAATCTTAAAAAGAATGACATTAAAAATTGTAAATGATTTGATCTTAAAATTAAGGTCGAGCAAGATTATCCAAGATTAATCTTAGTATGATTAAGGTTAGTGTTGGTCTCAACTCAGCTAAAGATAAGGCTAATGTTGGTCTCAACTCACTAAAGAGTGATCTTGAATGACTAAGGCCAGTATTGACCCCAACTTGCGCGGAGATTGACCTTAGCATGATTAAGGTTAATATGGACCTCAACTCAATTAGAGACTGACTTTAGCATGATTAAGGTTGATATCGACCTTAGCTCGATTGGAAAGTGACCTTAAAATGATTAAGGCTGGTATTGATCTTAACTTTGTAAGAGACTAACCTTAGAATGATGAGTAAAACAACCCCGGCTTTGTTAGAAGGACTAAGATTGCCCATAAAATGGCCTAAAGGCTAGAGTTTTGCCTTCCTAAAGTCTACTACAAAATGATAAGAAATAACCACCAATTTGTATACAACTTACTTTGTCAATCAACCAAAAGTAACTTAAAAGGACGTGAGATTTGAAGAGTTTTCTTTCTGAAAGGAGATGACGTTTGAAATCCTAATGGAAGTTTCCAAACACCACCTTTTGTTAAGCTTTTTCGTCTTAGCCTAAGTTTGGGATTATATACTATCATAATAAAATAGATAAATTAAAGTTCGATTATGTGTCATAACTTAATACCTATGAATATATATGATCACTAAACTAACCATCATTATTCATAGCATGGATTTTACACTATAAAAAAAATTAAAATCATCAGCAAGTCAAGTCCATCGAAAACACCCAAAATCCGTTGTATTTATCGATAGATTTTCGACAAAAATAAAATTTGTCGGTAAATTGATTGTATGTAAATTTATCGACGGAAAATCCGTCGATAATTCCAAACGGATTTACCTTAATAAATCGACAAATATTAATTTTATTATAAAAATTAATATCAATAATTAACAACAAATGATATCTGTCAATAAAAATCATTGGTAACGATATTTTACCGACAAATAAAATTATGTCAATAAGGTTTCGTCAATAATTTAACTTTTTTTATAGGGTTAAAATTTAAAATAAGCAATTAAATTATCCCTGACCGAATTGTAAATTTGCTTCTAAACTAATATATATGGATCAATACTATATTAAAAAATTAAGGATTTAAAGGATGTAAAAAGAAAATTTATTTTCTAGTATTTCAAACTTTTAACATTAATAATTTGTTTTCTAAATCCTCAAAGTTTTTGACTGCAAGATATTTTCTTGTACCTAGAATTTTAGCAGAAGAGTTAAACAAAAAAAAAATAAAAAGGAAAAAAAATATCAATATTCAATAACGAACTTATTATTTAATAAACATGTTATCAGTTAATAGATGTCAATAAATAAAATAATAGAAATTTAAAAATTATATGCAAAATCTAGTTAGATAAAAAGTTTTTTAGATCTTATGGACCATTGCATACAAAAAGAGTGAATTAAAGCCTAGAAATAATGTTAAATATATTAAAGAAAAATTGAGAAATGACTATATTATTATTATTATTATTATTATTATTATTATTATTATTATTATTATTATTATTATATTGAAAAAGGTAAAGATGTTTTTATAATAAGTATCTACTTTTAAAAGAAAGTCGAAGTAAATAGTTTTGATAGATGGAAATGTTAATCCACGTGTTTGAAAATATTTTGTAGGCTATCTAATTACGATGTTGAGACCAATTAAAGATGGACAGAATCTTGTGTAATCAAAAACCCACCCACTTCAAAAAAAAGTTGTGATTGAGGATGCATTTGACTTTCACAGGGTGTAATGGTTCATGTTTGAATTTGCATAGAGTTTAAACTATTTTTTTTTTCTGTCTAATTAAATTTTTAATTTTTAATTGGACTGTGTTTGGTTGGATTTATTTTATTTAGGTACCAATTCAATCCACCCTAAACCATCTATAATTATGTTGAGTTGATTATCGAATGAAGTAAAACCTACAACGTTTTCTAAGCAACTAAAAGTTACTACGATACGCCATTTTTTATCTTAACTAATGATTTATACACATAATTCAAACAAATATCAAAAAATAAAAATAAAAATATAAAATAACAATAATATATATATGATTTATTTTTATTCTAGTTTTTTGGATTAAATTTATTTACTTTTAACTTTCTCTTTTATCTATTTTTTAACTTAAATTATAAAAAGAATAAGAGATGTTTTAAAATATTTCATATAACATAATAGAAAAATAAAACATATTAAAGTGATAACTTAAAATTATTATTTAACATCAACCAATATATTCTTGAAAATAATTCAAAATAAATAAAAAAACATACAAAAGAAACTAATGTATCGTTGGAAACAAATTAAATATAAATAAATTAAACAATAAAAAAGATTAATTTGTCATCGGCAATACATTAAATAATATCAATAATAATGAAAATATAAATATATTATTATAAGTAAAATAAATAATAAAAACATAAAAAATATATTATCATAATTATTTCTAGTTTATAATAATTATTTCTAGTTTATAATGATTACAGAAATTCATTCTTAATTATTTGAGTACACATATCCCTCTAAACTTAGTATCTAAAATTTCTCTAAGTTATTTATTAAAACTATCCTTAAGTTTGAGTACCATGCACACAAGGTTTTTACAAACAAAATACACAAAAATATGTCCAAGCTATACAAAAATAGAATTTTGTTTGATTATAAGATGTACGTTCTTTATAATAGATATGGAATATACACTTTTATTACTTGTTGAAAGAATACTAATTCATAATTGTGAAAAGCTAATATATATATATATATATATATATATATATATATATATATATATATATATATTTTGGTCGTTTGATTAGTTCTAAAACTTAAGGCTTTTTAACACTTTTTACTTGCACATTTTTTATATTTATGAACTTTAAGTCTTCTTGTATAAATATACTTCCTTATATAGGTTTCAAATAATGATAATTGAAGATTATATGTTTTGTAGTTTTCTTTATGTCATAGATTTTCAATGGGTTGTGATTTTTTGTTGACATCTTATGTTTTTAGTGTGATAAGGTAGTTGAAACACACTTTTGTAACTCTATAAATATCTCTGTATTACTAGTACTACCAAAAAGAAATTTTTCATGTTGATGGTTGGTACTTTGTATCAAGATTATAGATAATTGTTGAATCAATTATAGACTTTACATGACATGTCATTATAATGATGCATCTAGAATAGGGTATTTTTAAGTTGCATTTATTCTAATTGACTTAGGTTCTCTAACTATTCTCACTTAAATAAGATTTATTTGTTGCCAATTATTTCAATAAAGATGTTTGTTCTCAATTTTCTTTAGAGAGTCATTATTCTTAGTCGCAAGCATTACATGTATGTATTCATCTTACAATATCACTTTTTATCTTTGTCTTACATTTACATCTCCTGTATTCTTGATATTCCTAACTAGAAAATGATTTAAAAAAAAATCTTTAATGATAAAGTAATTTGTTAATGAAATGTCTATTAAATAACATCTTAACTGATAAGATTATTGTCTATTATTTCTATATTTTTTATAGTTATATGAACTTAAGTTATAAAATAATAAGTATATTTAAAAAGTTAAAATCATTTTATTTTTTAAAATAAATACAGTATTATAATTTACATTTATTTATAGATCAAATTATTATGCCTAAAACTTAAATTTAAATTGAATAATATAACATAAATTTTAAAAAGCATACATTTGTTTTTTTATTTAAATTAATCAATTTATTTTAAATTTTAATGCGGGCTAAAATGGCTTACTAATCTAACATTTTTTTATTTTATTGTCTTTTTATAAAGTTTCAAAGTCTTTATTAAATACCATAAAATTTTATTTTGATGTTTAAACTTTTTAATCAAATATAAAAAATTATTTTGTAAAAAACTATTTTAATTTTTTAATTTCCAATTTAATACACAAAGTAAAACCAATGTGGATGTAGATGTATAGTACTTTGTGAGAGCAAAAATAGTTTGACACAGTATGATGCACCAACTCTAATTCCTTGCTCCTTCACCTTTCAAATCAATCAATTTAGTGATGGATCATATGACAAATACAACATAATCTCAATACCTTGGGCGGTGGCAATTCACACCAAATCACCATGAAAAACTGCTAATAAATCATGGCTTCTTGTGCAAGCCACCCACTTTGAGTACCCCAATACTTCTAATAAGGTTGTTTCTAAAATTAATTAAATTTTTTAAAACAATATTTTAGGACTTAAATTTTAAGTTTTATAGATAAAAAAATATATACATACTTTTAGATAAATAAGATACAACCAACACTTAGTTAAGTTTTAATTAATTTATAAATTTAAATATTTTTAATTAAATATTATTTTGTGTATTTAAAATATTTTTTATTTTTGTCTAAATATTCTACTATTTAATTTATCATCAACAAGATTAAGTGATTATTATTTTTGTTTTCTTGTCTCTGGATTGACTTGTGAATCTTATCTCAAATTTCTCCCAATTTAATAGTAAAATCATTTTTGAAAAGAAAAGAAGCAAGTGGATAGAAGAGTTGGATAAAATTAAAAAAAAAATAAGTATATTAATCAATGAATTATTTCATTAGTAAAAAGGATTAAACAATAAAAAATGTTAAATACTTAATATAACCAAAATTTTTAAAATTTTATGAACTTCACAGTATTCTCTCTTTAATATTTTCTCTTTCAATATAGTGCATATGAAAATGTTGTGAACTTTAGCATTTATTTGATAGCGATATTTTTTATTCTCAATGAAGCGTTACCGTAGTATATTGATTCTTATTATAAGGAAAATAAGCATCCTCTCCACCACGTGTAACATATAAACATGACACGACACAAAATAAGCCAACATCCTTAGCTTTTAATAGCCATTGTCTTCACCTTTGAACAATGATGGATGATTGATGACTTAACCTTTGTTCTCTATGAGTCCTATAGTAGGATTGTGTCTCTTGTTTTGTTAAGAACTAACCCTAGATGTTAGTTTTGATACTAATAATGGAAACAAATAGTTCTACAAGGTAGGGTTGAATAGAGTCCTAGACTCTTTCTTGCAAACAATAAATTGTCTAATAGCCACAATAAATAATACAAAATTTTTAAATTGGTTTATCTAAACTTACAAGTTACATCTAATTCTCCTTTAAGACAAATTCTTAAGATGTTCTACTAATTAATCACTGATTACAACATGTACACAAACCACTCATGATTACAACAAGTACACAACTACTTATGGTTATATTTGTTGAACCATTAGATGATCTAGCAACATTAGACTGTTTAAGTAATGTATTAGACGGTACAAGTATTCCTTAGATGATTTAATCATTTATCATAGTTTTGATGATAACAAATACTCCAAGTATGTATTTGAATTTAATGATATTTATTTCATGTACAATAATATATATAATTCTAATTACAAGAAATTTAAGATTTACCGACGGATAATTACTGATGGATATGTATTTGTCGGTAAAATATTATTACCGACATATAATTGGATAGTCCATTTATCGACGAATTTGAATTTCATCAATGTATCAAATCCAACAAATTCAAATTATATATCAATAAAATCCAAGACTAATTACTGATAAATTTGATCTATCAATGAAATTCGTCGATCAATTTAATGAAAAAATGTATTAAAAAGCTCATATGTTATAACAAATATGAAGAAATGACAATGTATGAGTAAAATTTAATGAGAAAATGTATTACAAAGCCTAATAAAATTTTGAAATATTTCTAAAGGGCATTGAGAGTTTGAAAAAATAAGTCTAAGCCTTTTTTTATGAAATTTAAAAAGAAAAAACAACTTAAGTTCAAGTAATGTGAAAAAAGACTATGTTAAGAGAACAAAAGGCTACTATGGAAACTTGATGCTCTAAACATAAAATTTGAAAAACTAAAGAAAGAAATGCTTTGAAAACTTAAAAGTATTGGAAAAAGTATTGAAGCACAAGATGCCAACAAAACTATAAATTATTTGTAATTTAAGAATGCTTCATTGAGAAAAGTCATATCCTAATTTTCTATAGGCGAGAAACCTCTCAATCTTATTGTAAGAAAATAAAAAAGACCCCGTGATAAGATAAGATAGTAAGAAAATAAAAAAGACCCCGTGATAAGATAAGATAGAGACCGAATTTGAAGAAAAGCTTCATAAAAAAAATACATGCATTGTTTTATACTACACCATCTACTAAAACTATTCATATTGCATTGTCTAATGGCATCCCTAAAAAGGAACCATGAAAATCTGGATGTTTGATAATTCCTTAGTAGAATTGTGATCATTGAACCTTATGTGAATGAATTCTTCCACAATGTTGGTCCTTGAGTTGTAAGCTCTATAAACCTTAGATGTTTTTTAATAACCAAATTTGTTGCACAGTGTATCAATTGCCCCGTGACATAGGCCAGGTTAGTCAAGTGACAATTGAATCGTGGTGATTGAGTTATTATACTCTTAAGTAGAAAGGGTTGCACCTTGACTATTAACTATAAATTTTGGTCTAGTGGTAAGTGTTCGATCCAATAAAGTCTAGTTCCTTCATCAGTTTTGGATTAAATTCCCAAGATTATTCTTGGTGTTTAAGATGAAACATTGACATTCGAAAAGATGGAAATATATGATATATTTGGTTTTTGATAAACCTTTAGCCGCATCTAGTTTTCAAAATTAAAACTAAGTTTCATCTTACTGCAGTATGGGTTCAACCTAAGTTACATCAAAGGAAACTCAAGACACATCAACTTCATTAAAAAATTTATTTCTTTGGCTAATTAAACTCAATAAGGTGATTCTGAGCTTAAGAACTATAAAGGTAAAATTGAACTAATAAACTGGAAAAGATAAATTAGTTAGATCCTGAAAAGAATTAAAATACTTATTAAAGAAAATAGCAAAACTATATTCAACATCAAAATTTAACTTTATAAAACTAAAATACCAACTAAAACTAAACTAGATTTAAAAGCTCATATGAGACAAAGAGATCGTGAAATTCCAAACTACTGAAACATAACCCAATTAATCAAAAATGCACTAATTGAACAAGAATCGAATTTAAAAGGTACAAAGAATAAGACCTAATCAATCATACATTTCAATTCTAAAATTCAAAACCAAGTGTAAAGAAATAATGTTTTTTTACTGAAAATGATACTTTAACTTACTTTCTCTTAAAGCATGCTTTGTAAAGAAAATTATCTTGAATAACGTATTGGGTAATTGTCTTCCAAGATTTAATTTTAAAACTTCGAGATTAATCTCAAACTTATATATATTCGCACTTCATATAACAAAATGTTTGGCAACGAAACCTTTAAATATGATCATTTTCACATTGATTTATTTTGTATAAATATTTTTCTTTGATATTTCTTGTAACATGGTGTTATGGTGTAATAGGTCTTAACACTTTTTGCAATTCTTTTTGATAAGTTTTCAAGAAGTAACATGTGAAATGTGTATATAAATCTAATTTTTCAAATTTAATAAAACAATTCAATTCAAATTGTTTAGATTGAAACTGGATGTTAGACTAAAATTAAAGTAGTATAAAGTTTGTGTTTTTTTTTTTTCTTTTAATCTGTCATTTTTTCTTGATGGTGATATTTTTACTTGTTGCTCAAAATTATTAAATTAGTTTTTTCTTAAATATTGTTTAGTGATTCAAGAAAAATCAAATTTGAAAATTTAAATTTCTAACATACCAATTCACCTTTCCTTAATTACGTAGTTTACAACCCTTTTGTTTACGATAATAATCTTTAATTAGTTGATAATACAATTTTTTAATAATAAAAGTACATACAAATTAAACTGTATATATATATTATGTGAAAATGTAAAATAGAATCCACGTAAAACACACTCAGCACCAAGATACGCTCGGATCACAAACACAAAAAACCAAGTCAACTTATGTAAACAGTTTTGTCAAAAGTTTAGCACTCCTTGCCATGCCAACTACGGCGACCCACTTACCCCCTCTTAATTTAACACTATTAATTAAACAATTCAGGTTTTTTCACATCCTAGTTTATTTAATTACTGAAAAAAAAAGAATAATTTTGAATTTTGTTATTAGTTTTTTTATTTTTTATCATTCAATATAATTCTTTTTTTTTTCTTCTGACAATTTCTAGACAGATACATGATTACCAAGTAAAAGAAATAAAAAAAAAAATAAAAAAATAAAAAAGAATAAAAATTAAAAAAAAAAAAAAAAAAAAAAAAAAAAAAAAAAAAAAAAAAAAAAATTAAAAAAAAAAAAAAAAAAAAGTGGTAGCAGCATCGAAGGGTTATCTAGAAGAGAGTCCAATCCCACGAAAAGTATGAAAGAAATAAATAACAGTAATAATATAGTAGCTAGTAATTACTATAGTAATATCATCATAAGAATAAAAAAGAAAAAACCCTAATATGATAATATTCTACATTGGTGGGTCAACAATTCTGGCGAAGTTAGCACCTAACTGTCTGCTTTATGTCACTTTCGAGCCATAGCATGCGGATCAAAGAGAAAAACTGCTAACCGTGTTCCCACGGGACAACAAACTCAGAAGCTTCTTCTGTGCAATTTTTCAATGTGTAATTTCGATTTCACTCCCATCAACCAATCAGGAAGAAGTGTTTGGGAAGAAGCCACCTTGATCCAAATTCACTACCCCGTCACGATTGTTGTTGCTCACAACAACATTGCTTGTCGGAGGACTCATTGGGTTGCTGCTTAGTCTCTGGAAAAACATGTTGTTGTTGTTATGGTTGGGGTCTTCACCTTGTGAGCCACCATCACTGTACAGAATATTGTAGTGTTGGTTTTGCTGCTGAAACATCTGCTGTTGGCCTCGTTGTTGAAGCTGGTGGTAGCTTAGAGGAAGAGGTGTTGGGCTCAGAGAAGGGACAGGGCGTGAGGGGAACCCAAAGCCCAAGAGGTTTGGCAAGGCCTGAGCTGGTGTTGATGGGCTTGGTGCAAAGGGTGCATTCGGGCCTCCGGTGAACTGTTGGACCATGGCTCGAAAATTTGTGGTGTCTGTATTCAGTAAGGTGGTCGGAGTTCGGCGTGAGGCTCGAGAGCGGCGGCGCGTGGGTTTTCCCACGCGCCCTTCTGGACCCAACTGGGTTGAAGCTGAGGGACTGGTATTTGGCAAGTGAAAAGTTGCGGTGGTGGTGGTGGTGGTGGGAGCAGCGACGGTGAAGTCAGGGATTGATGGTGTGAGATTTTGGTTGTAGAATTGGAGCCAATCATTTGGGCCAGACATGGTTTGGGTCATGGCCAATGAGCATGGAATATGAAGGAAGGAAAGAAGAAGGATAAGAAAAGTCTCTTGTTGTGGTTTTTGCCTTTTAAGGTTTGGTGAGAGTAAGAGGGAAAGAAAGTTGTGCACTGAGGTTGGTATTTATGGTGCTTTTCCATTTTTTTTTTTTTTTTGGGGTTTTTTTTCTTTTTG
>Ga0209700_105281_pt1 | contig 21977 bp, 24 predicted proteins | sample SiratroredBW_FD_187528 | JGI IMG/M metagenome (GOLD analysis project Ga0209700, IMG submission 187528) | Root nodule microbial communities of legume samples collected from California, USA - Siratro red BW (SPAdes) (version 2) | ecosystem: Host-associated > Plants > Roots > Nodule | place: USA... | reverse complement strand
AACATCTGTATACTCATAGCCAGGCTTTATCATATGCAACTTATCCAAGCCTAAGAGAGTTCATGCAGACCAGCGAACCTCCTTTTTACAAAGAAGAACTAACTCTTCATTTGCATGAGATCAATGATTCAAAAATAACTCAGACCTTTATATATATATATATATATATATATATATATATATATATATATATATTTTATATATATATATATATCTCTTATATATATATATATATATATATATATATATATATATATATATATATAATTTGTAGATAAATCTGTACCACTTTTATAAATAGACCTTCCTGCACGTAGTTACCTTCCAATCTTCTTTTTATATATATATATATATATATATATATATATATATATATATATATATATATATATATATATATTCTACTTTTGTTTGAAAAATAAATCAAATATTATAATGGCTAATGTTATTATTATGTTTATATTTTCTTTTCAATTAACTATTGTTCCTAACAACGATTATTATTGCAAAAAAAAATATTTACTGAAATATGTTAATATTTTAAATAGATTTAAATATCTAAAGAAATTAATAATTTGTTTTCTATCAGAGATACTACAAATTAAAAAAAAATCGAATGTGAATTATGATTTTATAAGTATAAAGTCTCCACATGATAAAATTAATATGTAAATAATTATAATTTAGTTGTAAATGAAATAAAAACAAAACTATCTTTTATATTCATTATAAATAAAAATAAGCTTTTAGCACACATTTACAGAATTCATAGGGATTAAAAATTAGGTAAAGGTGGTAAAGAGGTGAAGGCATTAACTAGATGACGGTTTGATGTTGGATCGCAGTTGTGAAAATTGAAATAGTTGAAGTTACACCTCAACTAAATTTGTTGAGAGAGAGAGAGAGGCGCAGAGAGAAGAGAACAGAAGTGAGTGAGTCACAATGCTACTCCGAAGATCTCTGCGATACCCATTTCTCCTGGTCTTGATCACTCTGCATCTGCAACTCCTGTCGGGTATCTCTTACTCTTTTCCTTGAATTTGTGTCTTGCTGTTGGAAGAGAATTTCATGAATGCTGATTTGAGGGTGTAGAACATTTTGTGATTTTTAGGGTTTTCTGTTCTATAAACTGAAATTGAACAAGTGGTCCGTCTGGATATTCTAATAATTTGCATATTTGATCTAATTATGCTCGCTTAACCGCCACGTTCGACTTGCATCCTTTGCTTATCACTGTTAACAATGCTACGAGGTCACGTTCAGACAGTTATTAGGTTTATCAAGGAAATTATTTCTGGTATTTTGATTTGCGTCTAAAATACTCTGATAAAGAATCCTTTCCGTTCATTTTGGATAGCTGGCTGCGTATGTTTGAAGACAGGAGAATCAAATATTAACCACTTTTAAAATTCCCCCTTTTACAAGTTAATTAAATCTAACGATTCAGTCTTGCCTGCTAAGCCTTTGGCCTGTTTGCTATTTAGACACCTGTGAATGAACAAAATTTTTTATCTTGAAGGCCTAGACAACAACCCTTCCGATGCCAAAAATGAGAATGAAGATGTGAATCATCATGCTTCAAGAAGCTCTGTGGGGCTCAAGATAATTATTATATGCCTTGGTATGGTGACAGTCATAGCATTCTGTGTTTTTCTTTTCAAATTATGGCAAAGGAAGAAGAGAGAAGAGCAGCATGCTCGTCTTCTGAAGCTGTTTGAAGATGATGATGAACTTGAGGTAGAACTTGGTATGCGGGATTGACAATTTATCCCATTCCTTCTTTATGGAAAACTTCATTGTCATGTCAACAAGGCTGTGATCTTTTACCATTCAAATCTGGCATGGGTTATTTTGAAAAATTGAAATCAGGCATTTGCTAGTTTGGTCGTCTCCTGGTTTAGCCTGGGAGATTTAGGGTTCAATTGATTTAGGGTTCAATACTCGTCTTCTCACTTGATAATGAGCAAGATGAAGCAAGTTTATATTTTATTCTTGTATACTTATCTGTAAATCGTATATTGGTTCTACTTAATAAGGTGTTGTCAATTAATAAAAAAAATCATCTGATGTGAGTATTCAGTTTGAATCTTTTTCCTGCCATAACACGCCCTGGCTCTATGTTGCATTTTTTTGCACGTCTTTATTTAGTACTGTACTGAGGTGCTAGGCTCAACCCATGTAAAAGTGACAGTTTTTTCTTTTATGAAATTAAAAATGTTATGACTTAGTCAACTTATTTGCAACCATATACCATACCAACACAAAGATATTCAATAATAAAAACAAACCAGTCTGAATGGAATAAACCCAGTTTCGGATGGTCTAAACACGAGTGTCCTAAGTAGTAACAAACAATTGTTCACTTGACTAACAGATTTACTATATGACTCTATCGAAGAAACTAGCATGTTCAAGAGAAGAAAACTATAAAAACCTAAATCCACCCAAATTCTTTAATGAATATTTTGACATTAGAAAAAACTGAAAGTAATTGATGAACAGTTTAGAATTTTCCTATTTTTAATAACAGTCTATAAAACATTTAATTATTCTCCTTGCCTTTCACTCCAAATCCAATATACAAAAGTTGTTTAAGTCTACATATTTCGTGTTATTCCTGGATCTCCTAAATTTCCACTTATTTATAGCTAGGGATTTCTTTTTCATCCTAGGAATTTTCTTCTTTACTTAAATAAAAAAAATTTCACTTCACCATTAAAGAATGACATTTAGACTGTAAAATTTAAAAATTGTTTTTTCCAAAAGTTATTAGATTATATAATCTAAAAATAAAAATGACTTCTAGATCATGGGAAAAATTTTTACTTTAAAATTGAATAATTTAAAAGTTTTTATAATTTTCAAAATATATAATTTGTAAGTATTTTTTATTTTTGGATTATATAATTTAAAACTTATTTTTATATAATCAAAATAACTTATTTGTAACTTCCGGATTATATCATCAATAATTTTTTTTTCTTGAAAGCTATTTTTCATGAAAAGAAACATCTCCAGATTGTATCATTAATACAATCTAGAAGTTTTCTTTTTATAAACAAGAACATCTAAATTGTATAATTTAAAAGTTTTAAGTTTATACATTACACAACTCATAAAAAAATAAAGTAACAATAACGGTTCGTTTGAGATTGACGATGAAAAGGAAAAGATGGATGAAATGGAGATAAAGTGAAATGGATGAAATCAAGAAATAAAAAATTAATATATTACTAAAAACAAGAAGAAAGAATGGACCAATCTTTTCTTTGCAATTAAGCAAGAATTTCTCAAGAAAGTGAAGAGGGTATAATAAAATAAGAATAAATTTGATAAAATTATAAAATAATAATATATTAATAATAAAAATTCTTTACCCATTCGTACTGTGACTAATTTTTATTATCTTCTTCGTTAATTATTTAATTACATTTGAGATATAATTCATTTTGTAAAATTAAGGATCATTACCCGTTTAGTCGAAGTAATATCGGTTCATATTATAAAGAAATCAATTGCATCTTAATGATTTGTTAGATTATGGTGTTATAAGGTGTCAAACAAGATGGGATAGAACAATGAAGCAAGCCTGCGTTATGCAATAGTAGCAACGATGAGGTTTATTGGGTTAGACAGAAGGAAAGGTGGACAAAGGCCTTTGGCTTTGCCTAGCTTTTTCTTATGTTCATTTAAGATCACTTTGTTTGCGGCCTTTGCTTGACCATTCATCTATGGATGCTCGACTCAGGTCACCTTATACTTTATGTCGAGTTGCTGTAAAAAAATTTCAAAGCCTCCATCGATGAATTATCGTCCATTGTCTGTAGCTAAACAATGTGGCAATCCATGTCTACAAATGACATTTTTCCAATAGAATTTCTGAACTTGTTGCTAAGGGCTCAGCCTCTATCCATTTTGTGAAGTAGTCGATAGCGACTATGAGAAATTTAACTTGGCCCTTTGCAAGTGGAAATGCTCCGAGGATATCTATGCCCTATGTAGTGAACGACCATGGTGTGACGATCTGGTGTAGCTCTTCCACAGGAAGAGTGTGAAAGGGTCTGAACTTCTAGCCCTCCAAACATTTTTGAGTGAAGGAATGAGCATCCTATCTTAGTGTGGGCCAATAATATTCTGCCCGAACTACTCTTGTCGCCATGCATCGTGGTATATTCCCCGATGCAGCTCGGAAAGTACGTACTCAACCTGATCATTGTCTAAATATTTAAGTAGTGGTGTAGAGAATCCTCGTCTGAAGAGTTCTCCATTATTTAGTATATAGAAAGATGCTTACCGACACACTCTTTTTGCTTCCTTCTCATCAGCTGGGAGGACCTCATTAGTAAGGTATTCAATGATGGGCGTCATCCAACTGCTCTTCCTAACATCTACCTGTAATATGTCAACATGGTCCCAGCTTGGACTTGTCAAGTTCTCTTGGATTAGTGTCCTGTGTTGGCCAACCTTCTTTGTACTGGCTAATTTTGAGAGGATATCAGCTCGTTCGTTCGCAGTTATCGGAACATGAGTTATATAAACTTCTCAAATTTATCAATCAAGTTTCTGGCGATGTGGTAGTACTTTTGTAAGAGTGCTCTTTGGTTTGGAATTCACCATTTATCTGTCCTGTGACTAATTGGGAGTCACTTTGACACCTGAGTCGTTTGACTCCAAGCTCTTTAGTAAGTTTGAGTCTGGCGATCAATGCTTTGTATTCCGCCTGGTTGTTAGATGTTTCAAAGCCAAATCGTATGGCTTGTTCAACAGTCAGCTCATCAGGTCCTTATAGGATCACTCCTGCTCCACCACCTTTCTTGTTGGATGTCAACATTCAAAGACCACCAGCCATTCTTTTCTGCCACAGTTGGCAACTCTGTGTGGAAGTTAACTAGAAATTGAGTTTTCATGGGCCCTATGCTTTCGTATTTAAGTCCGAACTCAGATAGCTCCACTATCCATGCTGTCATCCTCCCAGCTAGCTCGGGTTTTTAAAGAATCTGTTTGATTTCAAAGCTTCTGAAGTAATGACGTAAACATCTTGTAGAGAACACTAACCAAGTACCAACTTCGCTATTGTCTGGTACCACTCTTCTGTTGGTTGTAGAGTTCGACTGGTGAAGTAGACTGAGTGTTGCTTTTTCCCCTCCTCATAGACGAGTACTGAGCTCACTGCAGAGTTAGACATAGCTAAATACAAGAAGAGTGTGCTATGAGGAGGAGAACTTACCAATATAGGTAGATCTGCCAGATTCTGTTTTAGTTTTTGGAACATTTCTTCACATGATTTATTCCACTCAAACTGTTGTGCTCCTTCAACAACGTATATAAAGGTTTGGCCTTCTCGGTAAGCTTTGGAAGGAACATGGAAAGCACTGCGAGCTTGTCGTTTAACCTTTGTACTTTTTTTAACAAGCTCAGCTCCTCATATTTAGGATTGCTTCACACTTATCAGGATTGGCTTCAATCCCTCTCTGCGTGACCATGAATCCCATAAACTTACCAGCCATGACCCCGAAAAAACACTTCTTGAGGTTCAAGCACATATTATGAGCCCTTATCCTATCAAAGACTTTGGTGAGGGCGGAGGGATGATCTTCTGCCCTCTGTGATTTCACCACCATATCGTTTACATATACTTGTTGCCGATGAGGTCTTTAAAGACCTTATCCAATAATCATTGATAGGTTGCTCCTGCATTCTTAAGCCTAAATGACATAACTTTATAACAGTAATTCTCATATTCCATCATGAAAGCTGTGTTATCTTAATCGGGAGGGTACATCTGTATTTGATTGTACCCTGAATACGCGTCTAGAAAAATGAAAAGCTCATATCCTATTGTACTGTCAACAAGTCAGTCTATGTTTAGTAGTGGATAGGTGTTCTTAGGACACGCTTTATTGAGATCTGTGTAGTCGACACACATTCTCCACTTACTACTGGACTTCTTCACCATCAATATGTTAGTTATCCAAGTGGTGTACACAATGGACCTGATAAATCGGCCTTAAGCAGCTGATTAACTTCTTGCCTTACCGTTAACCTTCTTTGTTCACTGAGCTTTCGTTTCCTCTGCGCAACAGGTTTCTCTTAAGGGAGGATAGCTAGTTTTGACACATGAAGTCGGGGTCGATTCCAGGCATATCGGCTGGACTCCATGCAAAGAGGTCGGCGTTGGCGATTATAACACGTTCAATCCCATTCTTCAACAATCTATTTGTGATTCTTCCAACCTTGATGCATTGGTGGGGTTGTTGTCCTAACTGGACCAACACAACTGGTTCATCAAAGGTGGGTTTATTCTCTTCAAACTCTCCTCTGAGGTCTAGATCCATCTGAATTTCGTCCTTTGATTCTCCTTCATGTTTCGTCTCAATGTTGAAACATTGGAAGACTTCTGATTGAACAACTGTTGTCTCTACCTTAATGTCTTTGATGCTTGGTTCGAAAATTTCTATATTATGGAGTATTGCTGCAGACGAGTTTGTCCCCCTTATTGTGTATGGGTTCACCCTTAAGCTTTGGGCGTAACACTCCCGAGCTGTTTTGGGTTCAGCCTTCATGGTAATGATGTCACCTTGCTCCGAGGGAAACTTCATCGCCATGTGTGGAGTAGAAACAATTGCTCCAAGAGCATTGAGTGTTCTTCGGCCAATCAACACATTATACGACATATCTGCTTCTACTAACAAGAATCTCACATTAACGTTCGATGAGTTCTTCTGACACCAAAGGTTGTCAACAAATCTACAAACCCTCTGATATGCACTCTTTCTCCGCAAACTCGACTAGGGGGTCAGGGTACGACTTGATCATATCCATTGCCAAATTCAACTTTAAGAAAGTTGACCAGTATAGGACATTGGCCGAGCTTCCTTGGTCGATGAGTATCTTATGTACTTTCTAGTTGGCTATGGTGGTTGAAATGACCACAGGATCATCCTGATTTGGATAATGTATGTTGAAGTCTACATCTGTAAATGTTATCGATGGCAGCAATCTTAGTGGTAAGATGTTCACCGAATTGATACTTCGCAAATGTCTTCTATGTGCCGACCTAGAGTTGCCTCCGCCTGCGAAGCCTCTAGCAATTGTGTTGATTTCTCCTAAATGTCCTCTACCATTATTGTATTCTTTGTTTTCCTGCTCGGGTGGGGGTCGTGTTTGAGGTTGAGTTGTGGCGACCTCTGGTTGTCCTCGGCCGCGACCTTGTCCTCTCCAAGGTCCTCCTCTTCCTCGTCTTCCCCCTCCTCGGTTGCTACCTCAACCTCGCCCTCTATTGTTCTGACTTTGTTGAATGAAGCGGTTGAGAGATCCTGACCTTATCAAGTCCTCAATAAGGTCACGAACTTTGATGCACTCCTTTGTGGTTTGACCAGAGTTTTGATGATACCAACACCTTTCAGTCAGGTCAGCGAAGGAAGGACTTTGCAACAGCTGTGGCAAGCAAACCAACTCCAAGTTGTAAGCTTTTTGGATTATCGTATCTCGGCTAGCATTCAGTGTCGTGTAAGCATCATATCTGCCTACTTTCTTTTTACTCCTACTGGAACACTGGGTGCTTCCGTATTGGATGGAGGCCCCGCATACAGAGTGTTGAGGAAGAGATCCGGTCTCAATTTGACTATGAAAGCGTGCATGGTGACGGCTAGGTGTAAATTCGGTATATTGAGGCAAGCTTTAGTGAAACGAGACATGATTTGTTTGAGTGGTTCATTTCTTCCTTGGGCAACATGATGCAATGATGCCGAGATAGTAGCCATCGATTTGCTATCAACAAACTGAGCTATGAATTTGGAACATAAGGTTCTAAATGAGTCGACTGAGTTCTGTAGTAATGAGTAGTACCATTCTAGAGCTCCGACGACCATTTTGGTCTGGGGCCTTTCCTCTGCTATTGTATCAAGGGCCATTATGGATTGCTTTCGTTGGTCATTGTTGGGGCTGTGATGATTCTTGGGGTTTGTCTCCGATTCAACCATTGTCAAGGTTGGTCTCATCTTTCCTCGAGTATAGGAAGAGAGACACTACGATTTACTCTAGAAGGTTCTCCCAGATCAACCTTGGTCTTTTTCCGGGGTTGGTCCCCTACCTGACTCTCTTCTACATCCTCCAGTAGTTGTGGAGGAGTACGCTGAAGGGTAGCTTACTCCTTATGAACCTCCGTAATGTGGTGGTGCAGAGCTGCTATATCGTTCCTATGCGCCTCGCGCTGTTCTTGCATGTCCTTCCTGAGATTAGCGAGAGTTTCCTGCATGGTCTCCATATGGGTCCTGAGAGCTTCGAAGATTGCTGGATCCATTGTTGCGAACATAATCTGCTTGATTAAAGTGGGGCAACTCCTGTGCCTGTGTCAGGGAAAATTTTAATCGGCCACGGTGAGCACCAAATGTTCTTATCGAGGATATGACGAGAATTTATATGAAATTACTGAGGCTGATCATAGCCGAATCTAGATGCCAAACGATTCGAGTTAAGATGTGCTCCAAGAAGTGAATGGAGGTCCATCTGCAGAAAATACTCCGATGCTCAAGTTAGCAGTAGTATTTAGGAGAATAAAGTGAGTAGAAAATTAAAGTGATATCCGAATTAGGTCTGGATTACTTTCTATCTTGAAATACATATATGTCAATTCGTGGGCTGGAATGCTAAGCCTAAGTACTGAAATAATTAATTGAACAGTTATTGAGCGGTTGGAGTGGATTCTGAGATTGAGGAAAGAGGTTCATTTATTTGACTAGTTGTCTTTCGAGTACAACCATAAGTGACCCATGGTGACCGTACATATATAATATACTTTTTATTTTATTTATTCAATTAATTAAATATTAGTGGTTATTTTATTTTTTTAATAATTTGTTAAAATAAAATTTTGTATTGTTAATATATTTTTTATTTTAATTTGTTAAAATAAAATATTTACAATTTTCAATTTATTAATATCTTTTTTTTATTATATATTGGAAATCGTGTGAGTGAGAAAGAGAAAATTATATAATAAATAAATTTTAAAATAAAAATAATAAAGATATTTTTCACCTATTAAAAATTTATTAAGTGTAAAAAGTAATTTGTAGGATGCAGGCGAGTGCAACTTAAATTACCTTTAAGATCTGTCCATCCCTTCTATTGCCATGGTAGTTATAAAATAGAAAGGACAAATTCATCGTTAAAAAAAAAATGGGGTGTAGGATAGCAATAAGCAAAGTCAGTGGAGATAGCCCACGGCTTGGAATCGTATTTCAGTGAACATTTTGGCGCCAATCTTTATTTGTTTTCCTTTTGGCGTGGGTGTGCGAGTGAGTCCAAGAAGGATCTTCCCCTAGGTTCTCACATTAGCAGAATCGAATCAAAATAAAAATCTGAATTATCGAATGGCATCCAATGATCTTTTGGATGTCATGGACGATGAGGTATGAAAAGGGAAAAATAGCTTCTTGCAATTTGCAAATTATAGCCAATCTATTAATGTATACAATTTTAGGAATTTGATTGGGAAGCAGCTGCTAGAGAGATGGACGTTGTTTGCCAGATGGCGAGTGACGCACAGGGAAAGGGAAAGGGAAAGCGAAAACAGTTCAAAGAAGATGACGAAAACCCTACCTTCGTTCACCACATTGATGCCGAGGCAGCCAAAACCTGGATATATCCGGGTACAGCTGCTGATGTCCCTACACTTTCGTTCACACTTGAAGAGTTTTAATCAACCTTTTGCAATTTGCGTTGCAGTTAACGTTCCTCTCCGTGACTATCAATTTGATATTACCCAGTCCGCACTATTCTCAAACACATTGGTGGCCTTGCCAACGGGGCTTGGCAAAACACTCATTGCTGCAGTTGTCATGTATAACTACTTCAGATGGTTTCCTCAAGGTAATTTATTGTGCTGCCTTATGTTATGTATCCACAAGTTTTACAGTTTCAATGCAACAGACCCTTTTAACAGATAAAATCATCTGATGCTTCCTTTAACAACAGGCAAAATAGTCTTTGCTGCTCCTTCTCGGCCACTCGTCATGCAGCAGATTGAAGCTTGCCACAATATTGTTGGAATACCTCAAGTAACAACTTTTCTTGTTTCTTGTTCTCTTTTATCTTTTCTTCGATGAAAATTTTGAAATATTGGGAAAGATTTAATTTCAGGAATGGACAGTTGATATGACTGGTCAGCTAAGTCCTCCCAAAAGGGCTCAATTTTGGAAAACGAAGCGAGTATTCTTTGTCACTCCTCAAGTATTGGAAAAGGATATTCATTCTGGTGATTTTTAATGTCATTTTAATTCCATAACTTCTGTGAATATTGTTTTTTTATGTGTCGTATACCATACCTTGCATAATCTGATATGGCTCTCTAGCTTTATTTTGTTTTTGTGCACGACTTAATTTGTTTCAGGTACTTGTTTGGTGAAGTACTTAGTATGTTTGGTGATTGATGAAGCTCACAGAGCAATGGGAAATTACGCTTATTGTGAAGCAGTTCGTGAGGTTTGATTCTTTTGAGGTTTTTATTTATTACTGGACTTTACTGATAGAGAATGTTTCGTCATTATTACATATAATTCATTCATCTCTGTTAGTTTTTTTATCTGGTTTGTAGTTAATGGCTGTACCGGTACAGCTGAGAATATTAGCGTTAACTGCAACACCAGGATGTAAGTTTTTGGGTATCTTGTGTTCTTTTCAATCTTTAACCCTTGAACGATATTCTGTTCTAATTGTAAGTTTTAATATTCAGCAAAGCAACAGACAGTCCAGGCTGTCATTGACAATCTGCATGTCTCCAGACTTGAATATCGCAGCGAAACTGACCGTGATGTTATCTCATATGTTCACAACAGGAAGATAGAATTGATACAGGTAGTCTATGCTTGCCTATTTGAAATCTAAGTCATATTTTCTGCGTTTTTTATAGATCTTTGTTGCAATTTTACCAGGTTGCGATGGGCCCAGAAGCTGTAGAAATAAATAACATGTTTATGGAAGTAATACGCCCTATAGTAGCGAGGCTTACAAATATTGGTGTCATTCAGAACAGAGATTACCGCACTGTAAGGCTCTCTGCCTTCTATTTCGTTTTCATTCTTACCATTCAGATAGCTCTACCTATTGTCAGCAAATAAATACATGACTTATTAGTGATTTTTATTGAAATACATGAAAAGATATATTTGAGTAAGGATCACACTCTCCTTCCCCCTTCATTTTACTTTCATCATCTATTGAGGGATCATCTAAAGTTGGCTTATTATGTTCATCAACTCTTTCAAAGTTGTGTAATATACTATATAACTATAAATATAATCAATTAATTGTTGTAACCTGAACACTGAACCAGAGAAAATAATTCTTGAGATATAGTAAAAGAGTAACAATAATTTGTGATCTGTTTTGTTCGTAAGATGCATTCAATTTGTCACACACACATTGTGAAATTAAGGAAACTGCGTTTTGCTACATACATCCTATATTTTGAATAGCGGCGTATCCATAAAGTTGTGTTTCAACATCAAATTATGTAATTGCTACAGATTCAAAAACATATGTTTCAAGGACCTCGAGAAATAATTGGAGGTTAATAAAATCCAAGATTCACTTTAACTCAAGCAGAGTACTTTATATTTATTAAATCTATATAATTGTTTAGGACGTTGCAGGCAGGCCTTTCTTTCCCACCTCTATTTATAGTTTCACCTATAAGATTATTGGGTCTTCTTTTATTATATGTTTTGCATGAATAGCATTTTGAGCATGATTAATTTTTATAGTTTTCACTATTGTTTTTAAGATTTATTAACTTTTAGTTGTTAGCTGTCTTACCTTTTGGTCTGGCCTATGATTAGCCAAAATTACTTCGGGTGGATGATATAGCAAGTCATTACTATCTTTCTTTTGAATGTTTGGCAGTTGAGCCCTTGTCAATTACTTGAAATTAGGGACAGTTTTCGTCAACGGCTTAGGCAAGATCTTTCTCATGTCAACTATGAAGATGTTGAAGGGTATTTTGGAGTTCTCATCACTCTTTATTACATCCATAAGTTACTTTCAAGCCATGGAATAAGGCCAGCATACGAGATGCTTGAGAGAAAATTGAAGCAAGGGTATACTTCCTATGCAGTTTATATATGACCTAAGTTAGTCAATAGATTGATAGGACATGTTTAGATTTTCTGTTTACATTATTACATGTATGATATTTTGACCCTTCAGGCAAAATAAGAACTTAATTAAAGATTAAGATTAGTACACTGGTGATAAATGTCCGATGCATCAAAAGGATGAATATCTAAACTCTAAAATATCTTTCAAAATGGCAGAGGACAGAATATATAGGGTCATATTGGGAGTGTTGATTTGATTGTTAAACATGCATTGCTGATTCCTCTCTTTTCATATGGTCTACTTGTTATGAATTTAACATAGTTGAACCAAACACTGAAACAACAAAACATGTTAGTCAGTCGCCATTGCCAATAGATGTGTCAAAATCTATGACTTGGTTGATTAATTTCTAGATGAAACAGAGATATCTATATAATGGATTTTTTGTGGTAAATTCTTCATATTTAGATCACTGATTTGTAATATTTCTATGTATACATTATTGAACTAGATTTGGAAAATAGTGATCATTAGTAACTGATACTTGTTTGTCTTTAGTTGAATAGAAGGTCAATGTTCTATTACATGCAAAGTCATTCTAGCTTTATGCTTAGTTGATTTAGCCGAGAGCAGAATATCTAAGAAACTTCTGTAACCATGTTATGCTTGTCTTTTGATATCTAATTTATTTAAGGGCTTTGTAGGAATATTTTATTATGTTATTGCCAACATTTATGAATTGCATATTTATATACATCTAAAGTTCTGAAAAATGATTCTATAAGGATAACTTTCAGATATTTTGCAAAATTTATGAGTAAAAGTGAAGTTATTCTGAAAGCAAGGCAACTAATGCAGCAAAGTTTGTCTCATGGAGCATCGAGTCCAAAATTGTCCAAAATGCTAGAAGTATTGCTGGACCATTTCAGTAAGTATTATTCCGTTTGTCAGAATGTGTTGGTATTTGCTACTACCTTCTTACGGTAATGTTATGTAAAGGAAGTTTTGAATTCTTGAGGTAGATGACACTGGTCTTACTTCTCACAGCATATTATACCCCAGAAAATCAAGCTGTGACTGAACATTAACTGTGCCAACAGTTAATTGAAGTAGGGAATTTGATGTAAATTTATAGCGATTTTTTATTTTTCACTTTTGAATGCTTTAAATTCCAATGAAGAGGCTGGTTGAGTTTTAAAACGATGTTCGTTATGCTTATTTTAGATTGACCTAGGGGTGTTTAGAAGAGCTCCTATTAAAAGAATAGAGAAAATAGACACTTGAAACAATAATTACTTGTGTATAGTGTGTAGTATGACGTGATTATAAAACTTAAAGCACTCACATCTACATGCTATAATCCTAACGAAATAAAAAATCAAATATTAGAAAACTAATTTTAAGAGAAAAAATTCAAGATACTCTAAAATATTCGAAGTTAAAATATTGATATTATGAGATATCCCAACAGTGTATTTAGGATGCTATTTATCCTTTGTGATTTGGGCATTTATATTATGTCATGGACTCAAGGCTATGTTTTTTTTGGAGGTTAGAAGGTAAACATATTTTGTGTTTTTTTTAAAGATGAAAATAGTTATACTACACATACTAAAATATTATCACAAGGTGCTAGAATTAGAGTATAGATGTATAAAATTTCCGGTGGGTTCCCATCATAGAGTATGGTCAGTACCGAAAAATAAAGTTCTCAAGAAGATAAGTTTTATTGAAATGAAGAGAGCTCAAAGTTGTTGCAAATACAGAAGTAATAGAAGGAAACCAGAGCCTAAGCTCCTCAGAGAAGATATTATCTGCCCAGCAAAATGCGTAACAAGTTATGATTTCCCATAACAGGTCTATTATCCACTCGGTTTACTGAATTGTCCTTTTTCCATGTCATCCCTGTCCCCTCTACTTTCCACCTTTGCTAACTAACTCATCTCCAACTAGAATAAACCCTCCATATTGTGGGTCCCTCTGACTGTGGCCAAGTCTCTGGGTTTGTACTGCAGGTTCTATCTACAAATATGAAACGATGTGCGTGATATACATTATTTTAAGATTCAAACGTCAATTTATTAATAGTGCTCAGATTTACTGTATTTCTGTAGCCTTTATATTTCTATTTTATCATGTACGTGGAGGTTGTTTGTGTCAATTGTGGAGTATATTTTTGAGGTTCTAAACATGCACCACAGCATATGTTCAACAATGATATATATACAATTTTATTCTACAATTTTCCTTTATAGAAAAATAAAGAAAGTGAGAAGAATTCACGTTTTTTCATTTCTTTCTCCCATTCATTTTCTTATCAAAGTAAGATAGATAACACATGTAAAAAAAAAAAGGTGTATGTTTTAAGGCTTGGAGTAAACATTTTTCCATTGTGTCATGTAGAAACTTTTGCTGTTTCTTGGTGTTTCGAATCCTAGAGGAATTCGAAGGAAAGAGACTTGCTCTGTGTGTTGGAGCAGGCTGTGAACACTGCATGAGAAATGTTAGATCCATAAAAGATGCTCAGACTTGAAATTAAAAAATTCTTCCCATCGGATAGTTCCTTTCTTCGAGACGTCAACGGGATAAGATTATCTTTTAACCAATCGTATACAAACAAACAATGGTTTTGTTTAATGGGGGTGGGGACGTATGGAAACTGGATAGGATAATAGGAGTAGAACATTATTATTTTTACATGTTTTGGCGTATGTTAGACCATTCCTTTTTAGTTTCTTCTTATGTAGGGAAGATATGTTTCTTTGCTTTAGGGATTTCTCTTTTTCCTTTTCTAAAATAGTTATTCTGTTATAAAACTGAATTTGATTTTGAATTCTTTCTGACTGAAGGGACTGTTTCAAAACAGTCTTAAACATTTTGGTATGAAATTTCAGTCATCTGCTTCTGGTTGAATCTCGGTTTGTTTTTTTGTTTTTCTAATAAACTTCCATTACACTATTTAATGGATGCATTATGGATAAAATGAATGCACTTGGATGTGGTTAATAAACTATCATTATACTGATAAGCGGATGACATCTTTGGATGTGGTTGCAGAAACCAATGATCCGCAAAACTCCAGGGTAATTATCTTCTCCAATTACAGAGAAAGTGTCAGGTAAAATTAATTCGAATCATTTAATATCATATTCTACACAGTTATTCGAATCATTTAATATATTCTGTTAATTCAATGCCTTCAGGGATATAATGAAAGCGCTTGAAGATATTGGGGAATTTGTTAGAGCTACAGAGTTTATTGGTCAAAGTTCAGGTACTTTTGATTATACTTTTCTTTAGAATTGTGATTGAGTACTGAACGTAACATTTGTCGGTTATTCCCAAAAACACGTGTTATTTGGTACACCATGATCGATGGAATTGACATTCACACATACCAAAATCACATGTTTTGTTTCCCAGTTCTTAAAATATTGGTTATGTCATCAACGAAAGAGGTAAATACCGGCAAACTACAGTATGTTGCGTTAGATATAAACATGAAAGAGAAAATATAATCTTTTAAAATAAATTGTTATCAAATTATACATAAAACAAATGATTTATTCTTGGAAATTAGACTAACTTGTAGGGTGAGAGTTTTCCCCTACTTATATACATTATGATTAACATATCAGTAATTAATGTGACACTAAACCACCTTCCTTGATGTTTCAATTAATTAAGGTAACTCCTAAATAGGTCGCAGCAACTAAGGCAGGCCTAAGGTTGCCTTTCAATATTAAGTCTATGCTGTCAACGAATTTTTTTGAGATACAGTAAACCTCTATTTATGGCATTGCATCTTACCAGATTTTATTCCGGAGTGAATTTGAGGGCTGGATTTGTGATTTTACTTTTTTTGCTCCCACTTCTCCCTTTTTTTTCTTTTGAAAGTGAGCTTTACTTTATTAGCAATTTTGCTCGTCTTTTCTATTTTTATATTTTTCCACCGTGCTTGGGCGTTCTTATTTCCCTTAATACTACTCGTCTCCTTGAAGAGTATCTCCACTCTTTTTAGTAGGAACACAAAGAAGCCTTGTTCTTAAACTTTCCATTGAAGGAACCTCTTCACCAATAAGAATATAGTCACGCACATTATCAAAGTTTAGATTCAAACTACAAAGAACTAGAACCATGTATAATTGGTCAAGTTTCTTTTTCCACTCTTCTAATGAGTTAGCCTCTAGTAACATTTTAAGTTCATCACTCATATCGTGGTGGTTCTGTTTAAGAGAGGCCAATTGTTGAGCAGAATCGTAAATCCTGGAATGTCATTAGCAACAAAACTCTGAGCCTTCATGTCTTGAAGGTTTTCAGAGTCTCCAATATATTTTGGTTCCGCTGACTGCCACAACACTACACGCAATTGCAAGTCAAGCTTCTTCCGTTGGGCATGTTCCTGAGTTGACACTTAGTTAAATTTTATTTCAAGAGGATCATCGTATGCTTGACCTAGGAACCACAAGTTTGCATAGGTATAATACAATAAATATTACCATCGAGTTTCAACGTAGTGATGGGTGTTCCAAAATTGGGCTTGCAGAGGACATTTATAGGAATAAGAGGATAGTTTTCAAGAAGGGAGGGAACTCTTGGACCTGCCACCCTAACAGGTGTAAAAGATCAAGGTGAGACTTAAGAAGTTGTTTGAAGTCCCCAAAAAAGTTAGAGGCCAGCAGTGGCTGTTGGCGATTGATGATGGCTGCTGGCGGTGGACATCAGTGGAAATGACAACGGCATAATGGAGCGGAATCAAATCCACTCTGATACCAACTTGAATATTTGATCAAGAGAACAATGTTTGAGTGAGCATTTCACTCAGCAGCAATAGTGTATTCGTACACACACACACACATATATATATATATATATATATATATATATATATATATATATATATATATATATATATATATATATATATATATCTATCTATCTATCTATATATATATATATATATATATATATATATAGATTTGCAGAAAAGAGTACAAGAAAAGAATAAGATGATAGGATCAGACAGGAGAACCTAATCTATATAGGCTTTTCTGAATACATCAAAAACAGCTTTTACTGGACTTTTTCTTTCTTTTTGTCTGGCAGTAGATATCACTAAACAACTAGTCTCTATTCAATGTAAGTATCACTTTTGTCTGGCCTCAAATAATTCTTTAATCTTAATCATTGTTGACATCTGCATTTCTTTCATCTGGACATATATTTGTAGGAAATGTTTTATCCTCCAATTTGTATATTTTCTTCTTTTTTTTTCCTTCTTTTCTTTTGTTCTTTTTCGGCATTCATCATTATTTTGTTTGTAAAAGAAAATTAATTATGTTGTTTATAAAAGAAAGTCTTCATTTTAATGATCTACAGGGAAAACAATGAAAGGTCAGTCCCAAAAGGTTCAACAGGCTGTGCTGACGGTATGTATTCTCTTTAGTATAAGATTCACACTCCTTCTATGCGCTTACATGGTTGATAAACAGAAATTTCGGTCTGGCGCCTATAATGTTATTGTTGCCACATCAATTGGCGAAGAAGGTCTCGATATCATGGAAGTTGATCTTGTCATATCTTTTGATGCTAATATTTCACCACTTAGAATGATTCAGAGAATGGGGAGAACCGGAAGAAAGCATGATGGACGAGTTGATATCCTTTGATTTTCAGTTATTTTTTTCTGGGCAATTGTTACTTCTGAGAAAGAAATGAACATTATTGGCATTTCCTATTACAATTTTTCTAAAATACTTAGTATTTGTTTCATTGGTTCCTTTACAATCGTTACTAGTTTTTGCTTGTGAAGGGACTGAGTTGAAGGGCTACTTGCGAAAACAGGCAAAGAGCAAAACTATAAGTAAACACATGCGCAATGGGGGCATAAATAGCTTTTCGTTTCATCCTAGTCCAAGGATGGTCAGAAACTGTCAGATAACTTATTTTCCTTTTTTTGTTTGTGCTTTTTATTCTTATCAATGCTACTAAATATTTTTGTAGATTCCTCATGTCTTCAAACCAGAAGTTCAATATGTTGAGCTGTCAATTGAGAAATTTATTCCTCGTCAAAAGAATGTGAAGGATGACGAGCTGCACATTTCTCCATCGAAGGGAAAACTCACTGTGGCTGAAATTGATTTACTTGAAACGTATTTTCACCCTACTGGGGAAAACAATTGTAGAATGTCCCTCATTGCCTTTCCCCACTTTCAGACCTTTCCTTCTAGAGTGCATAAAGTGAAGCATTCATCTGGCACATTGATGCTTACAGACACGATGCAGCGTTTGCAAGGGCTAGCATCATTTCCAAAAGATGACGAAGCTTCTTCACTTCAGGTTCTACTTCCTCTCTTAGATCAGTACTACAGTGTATCAAATATGATGATATTCATATTATGACTTTTTTTCCTTTTTTGGTAAAATGATGTCTGTTTGAGTGGTTCAGGAAGATCTGTGCTTGGGACATAGTAAGCCAGTCACCACTACCAAACTTGATAAAGCTAATATGGGTAATATCATCTGTTTAATTTTCTCTCCTAAATTCTAGTGCCAAACAATAAGCACTTCCATTATCAACATTGCAGAGGAAAAGAGTTGCTGTATTTTAGTTTTTACCTTTACTTTTCAAAATTATTTACTTCTTGATGGGTATTCATAATAAATGTCCTTTTTACTCCTGTAAAGACAATGAATCAATCTCTAGGCATGCAATGAGAATGAGTGAAGTCTCTGTTAACTGTCTGGACCTGGATTCATGTCATGTGGGCATTCAAAGCAAAGACTTTGTTGATCTAACTTGGGAAGAAGAAACATGTGAAGGTGATGAGGCAATTCCGGAGACTCCAATTTTTAAGAGAAGTGTGTCAAATGAAGAAAATAATCCTGGTCAAATGGTAAATCTTATGGAGCTTGAGACTTCTTCGTTGGTTGCAGACGCATGCATTAATGACATGAAAGATGAAGAACTTAGTCCACGTTTAACTAATTTGATTAAAAGTGGTGTAGTTCCGGAGTCTCCCATTGATGAAAGAGGTGGGTGTCTTCAAGGTGATAAAAGGACGGTGTACAATAATTTAGTGTAATTAACTATTTTGTTCTGAAGTAAATTGATTTTTTCAGGGAAATCAGGATTACATTCTGTCATAGGCGACTGTATTTTACTTGTCAGTGTCCACAAAGAACAGAATGTTAGTTCTTTAAGCTCAAGGGAAACTAAAACGGTCCACAATGATAAGGGCACCGATAAGAATGTCTGTACTTCCTCTGTCAATGAAACTCGAAGCCCTTTACTTGACCTGAAGAATTGTACAATTAGAAGAGGACGAGTCTTCCTTTCTCAAACTGAGGAAGACCATATACATAACTTTGACCTAAGCCTCAGTGAAGAAGCACTTCCAGCAGATTGTGGTGAAATGTCTGAAAGCGTTAAACCTGCACGCAAATTTAAAAGGTTGCGCAAAGCTGAAGATACGGAAAGCAATAGGAATCAGAAAAATAATAAATCTTTTTCTTCAACAGTGAACTTTCTCAAGTCATCTTACGCCTCCACTCCGGCACAATATAAGCGTGGACGAGGTGATTTTAGTTTGTTTAGTGCATTTTTTGTTCCTTTATTTATTGCAAGTATTTTAGATCATATCTTGTTTCTTTGAAAAGAAATTGGAAATATATTTAACAAAATTCTATTCTATAAGAATGTATTTGAGAAAAGTAAGCGCTGTGCTGTTTCAATTGTACTTTTTAGGTAAAAGGAAATCAGCCTACAATGTGAGAGACTTCATTGAGGAGGAAGCTGAGTAAGCTTTTGCTGAAGATTCACTTAATTCTCCATTCTCATCCTGTTTTAGCGTTTTTTACGCAATATTCAGTACCATAGTTAGCATATCTTTTGTTGCTGATTCAAAAAAAAAAAAAAAAAAAAAAATCTTCTATATCACGACATTTTGTGAAAATATGCAGTCTCACAAGCAGTTCAATATGATCAGGGTATCTTCAGATGAATATATATCTAATGATGAAGATGGCGTGGATGACAATTCATTTGACAGTTTCATAGATGACGGGACCAACCCTACAGCAGCCAGTCAGCCTGAAGCTAGTAGAACGGACATGATGGCAATTTACAGGTATTTTATCTTCCTCCCATTGTGCTTCGCTATTCATAGGTTTCTTTCTGAAGCAGTCTTCATGATTAAAGGAATTGGGTAGCAAATGAACTGCTAAATTCATCCGTCAGAAAGAATGTTCGTAACATATACGGCTTCATTCCTCTCATTACATATTTATCTAATCGTGAGAACATCAGCTTTGTTAGAGTCTTTCACAATTATGTGAATTTACACATATCACATTGAATTAATTCCGAACTATGAAGTGCTGTTATTATCTTCATGTTAAAGCTATATAACTAGACTTAGTTCTGCTGCAGGCGTTCTTTGCTCAGTCAAGCGCCGAGAAATGGAGGACTTGATTTTTCTGCCACCTTCACTCCCGACCGTGTGACTATGGCAGCCAGTACTAGTGAAAGTGGGCATTCTTCAGGGAAGACATTGAATCAGTTCCATACAGAGCCAACCAAACAGTCAGCAAATCGGACTTCGGAATCCGTTAGCATGGATCGGATAACCTCAGAAGCAGTGTTTTCAAATTGTCGTCCTATGGGAAATGGGACTGAGATAAGAAGTCGCAAACGAAGATTGTCGTTTTACCACTCTGAACACTTCCCAAGTATGAACCTTGAACAAGAATTTGCACTTCAATCAAAGAAAGAAGTGGGGGATGTCGATGCAACCACAGATGTTTTATGTGATGATCAGTTTTATAATGAGCTCGATCTTGACGAGTTGGAGGAGAAAGCAACTTCGCTTCTAAAACGGAAATTAAATTTGTCCGTTCAGAAGCAAGATACGGTCTCTCAATCTCATTCACCCAACCGTGATATTTTTAGGTCTCCTTCATTTGACCTTGGGATATGAAAAGCATGACATAACTCATGCTGCATGATACTTGCATTTTGGAAATTAATTAATTGATGTGGTGTAAGCCGAATACAAGAAATTTTAGACTACATATTTATACAGTGGTGTTTATTGTATAGTTAAACTAGTGGGTCCGTAGACCTTGCAGCCAACTAGTGTGGTGCAGCAGATGTTGTTTGGAAGAGAATACGGTTATAACCTCGTCTAACATATACCTTGGTTGGAAGGGTATATTCATGCCTCTTGTACTGAGCTGATTTTTGCATGAAAAGATACTTGTGTTAACCACTAATGTCAACCTTTTAACAGTTTAGAAAATTCACCTCATGCAAAGCTTCACTATGAATCTACCTAGTCTGAAAACCCCGATTGTTAACCAGCTCGTCATGACCCGTCCCTATCGGTGTGTTTAGGGCAGTTTTTGGTACGAGTGTTTTGCACTATCAGTTTTATAAAAAAAACCCTACATTCACAAAATAAAAATTAGACTTTATATTCACTTTAATCAACTGAAGGACTTCCATCGAACTTACAAATAAGGATGTAAGTATACATGATTTATTAATTTCAACTAGACATGGAACAACGGAATGATTCTAGACTTTCACAAAATTCAAATAATTAACCTCAAGTGCGGCCAGAATATGGAGCAAGAATTACTTGTTCAAATCTGATATACTCCTAAAGAAGCAAACGAATTAAAAATATGATTAAAACAATACCCTTTTTCTTTTCCGTGAAAAAGAGAACTATTCAGCCACGAATGGCTTTCACCAACACAATGCACCAACTTTATCAACGAGTTTTTAGGACATTCTGCAGTTATCAACTTACTTTTACCCATTTGTCTGCACCGTGATTTCTGCACCTTTTTTTTTTTTCTTATCGTGGATGATT